>VOFK01004046.1_pt1:0-132500 | contig 138868 bp, 135 predicted proteins | sample 5384121 | NCBI WGS metagenome assembly VOFK01 (sample SAMN12384730, study PRJNA508395) | human gut metagenome | isolation source: healthy gut J | host: Homo sapiens
GGATCGGTTTCAAGGATAGGAGTTCTCTCAGGCTCACCGTATGTTGCCGCTGTTGATGAAAATACAATCTTATCAATTCCGTGAGCAACCATTGACTGAAGCAAAACCTTTGTGCCGTTGAGGTTATTATCATAATATTTGAGGGGGTTGGTCATACTTTCACCGACAAGTGAATTGGCTGCAAAATGAATTACAGCATCAATACCTTTTTCTTTATCAAAAACGCTGTCAATTTCACTTCTGTTTCTGAGATCACCTTTATAAAATTTTGCTTTGGGATGAACCGCCTCAATATGACCTGTTTCAAGGTTATCGAATACAACAACCTCATTACCGCTTTCAATAAGTCTGTAAACTGTATGCGAACCGATATATCCGGCACCGCCTAAAACAAGAATTTTCATTTTGTCCTCCTTAATAAAAACAAAACTACATAATTACATTACTTTTTTATTCCGCCGTATTTTCTCACTTTGAGAACATGGCATGAGTTTTCTCCGCGAAAATTTTATTTATAAATTCTTTGTAATTACTTACAAAATCATTTTTGACAAACGCCTGAATTGTACCTGCAAATCCACCGCCGTGAACACGGCACACGCCGTAATTGCGAAGAAGGCTTTCGCTGAGTGCAAGGGCTACCGAGATGTTCTGATGTTGAATATCTCTTGTTGTATATACATTCTGAAGATACTTAAACGATGAATTACCGGATTTTCTGATTGCGTCAAGGAATTCATCAAACTTACCGTTTTCAAGTGACGAAACGGCATTTTTAACGTTATGCTCCTCATTAAAGAAATGAATTGCACGAAGTACCGGTCTGTCGCCAACAGCCTCACGAATTTCGTCAAGGCGAATATAAAATTCGTTTGAATCACAATCTCTCAGATAATCTTCTCCGAGAAAATTTGCAACCTTTTTCATTTCCGAGGGAATCATAGCATAATCATCTGTAAGATCAACATGATCGCCCTTTGTGTCAACAATACAAAGACTGTAATCATATTTTTCAAATTCGGTAGGTACTTTCTTAACAATTGGCTTTGTCGGATCTTTAAAATCAATGTTAACCATTCCTCCGACTGAACAAGCCATTTGATCCATAAGTCCGCACGGCTTTTTGAAAAATACATTTTCAGCATACTGAGAAATCTGAGCAATCTCAACTGAATTTATTTTCATATCATTTATAAAGCCAGAAATAATAGTTCCGACAACTACCTCAAAAGCTGCTGACGATGAAAGTCCTGCACCAACAAGTACATCACTTGTTGCATAAGCATTGAATCCACCAATTTTGTATCCATGATCCTTAAGTCCACGAAGAACACCTCTGATGAGGCTGACCGTTGTGCCTACCTCATCATTATTAACTTCGAGGTCATTTATATTGAGAGTAATCATATCATAACCGTCAGAAACAAATCTTACAACATCATTGTTATTCTTGGCCGACACAGCAATAGTATCAAGATTAATGGATGTTGCAAGCACCATTCCATGCTGGTGATCTGTATGATTACCGCAAACCTCACTTCTGCCGGGAGCACTGAATATTGCTACTTTATCAGGGCAAAAAAATTGTTTCATACTGCTCAATTGCATGAACATATCTTTTTTCTGATAATCAATCATTGATGAATCTATATATATATCAGTGAAAAGATTATCAAATTCGCCGTTTGTAATTTCTTTTTCAATTGCTGTTTTAGTATCAATCATTTTATTTACCTGCCTTTTCCGCAACTGTAGGAAGGAACATAGAAGGCTCTGTGTTACCGCTTTCATCAAGCTGTTGTGTCATATCAATCTTGCCTTCTCTTCTTGCACTGATTGTGTTTATAACCTTCTTCATCATACCGTCATTGAGTTTATATTTCTTTTCTGTAAACAACATAAGCAATAAGCATACAAACCGCAGGAACAATGCACATAAGTGTACTGATTGATGCTACTGTTGCAAAAATGACTGTTCCTGTCCAGGAATATACTGTGTGCTTCCAAGTGCTGCGCCAATACCGAGTGCTGTAAGAGCTGCTGTGAATTTTACGATAAGCGTCTGGAGTGAGAATACAACGCCTTCATTTCTTGTTCCAAGCTTAAATTCACCGTAATCAACAACATCTGCAAGGAATACTGTTGCACAACCAAGTTCAAGACCTGTACCAAGTTTTACAATAACACCTGAAATTGATGTGAGCACAACATTGTGCGGAGCAAAAATACCTACGAGCAAAAGCATTATAAGACCAAATGCAGGTAAAATACACGCAAGAAGGAACGAAGTTTTTCTTGAAAGAAATTTTGCAACCTTAGGGAATACGATAAGACCTACAACCTCTGCGATTGATGCGCTGATCATAAATGATGACATCATTCCTGCGTTGCCGCAAACATATTTGAAATAATATGTAGCAACACCCATAATGCACTGAATGCCGATGTTGTAAAGGAAGATAAGAGTTACCGCCCAACGAAGTTGATCATTCTTGCCGATGATTGAGAAAATATCTTTAAACTTAACTTTCTTTTCCGGAACAGAATCATCTCTCTTTTTCGGAAGATTGATTACTGTAATACCGATTGTAAGAATAAATACAATTGCAATTATGATTGCAAATCTGTGATAACCTGCCTGATTTGTTGTGCCGCCGCTGAGAGCCTCAATAATTTGAACACCAAAGCCTGCAATAACAAGTGACTGACCGATACTTGCAAAGATTCTCGGAAGTACCGAAACTTTTTCTCTCTCCTCAGGATTTGAAGTAAGGTTAGGAATAATTGACCAATAAGGAATATCCATAATTGTGTAAGTCATACCCCAGAGTATGTAAGCTGCTGTTGCAAATACGCAAAGTCCAACGCCTTCGAGGTGGAAGTCTGTGAATAAAACAACAAATACAATTGAATTAACCAGCGTACCTATTACAAGCCATGGAATAAATTTACCCCATCTGCTGCGTGTGTTATCAACAATCATACCCATAAACAAATCATTAAAGGCATCCCATAACTTTGCAACAAAGAACATTATGCCGATAAATACCGGGTTGACCTTGATGATGTCTGTGAAATAAATCATTGAAAATGTGGCAATCATACCATAAATCATATCTTTGCCGAGGGCACCTAAAGCAAAGGTGTATTTGATTCTACCTGGGATTTTGCCATCAAGTCTTGGTTGTGATGATGTCTGTTTCATAATTTTTCCTCCTTTTTAATTTTAAATGAAACGCCGTGACAACCTGCACAAAAGATTTCGTCATTATTTAATAATAATGTTTCTTTTGCTTTTATGTTAACTAAATTATACGGTTTGTTTCGTAAACTGTCAATAGTTTTTGGTAAACATTTTTGCTTTCTCCGTTTTTTACTAAACAAGACTTGATTTTTTAGTAATATTTCACTATAATGGTAGTGAGGTGATTCAATTGGCTACAATCAGAGATGTTGCCAAAAAGGCAAATGTATCAGTAGCTACTGTTTTCAAGAGTGCTTAATAACGACACTACCCTAAGCACCTCGCTTGAAACGAAGCAAAAAAATATTTGCAGTAGCTAAAGAACTTAATTATGTAAAGAAAAAAAGGGTTACATCAGCACCTTCATGTCGCATTGGAATTCTACAATGGTTCTCTTCCAAACAGGAAATTGAAGATAATTATTACTTTTTGATGAGACAGGGTATCGAGGACTACTGTTCAAAAAATAATATAAGTATTGTACGAACATTTAAAACAGACAATGACTATCAGAATGTACTCTGCGATGTTGATGGCATAATCTGCCTCGGGAAGTTTAGTAAACAAGAAATAAAATTACTGCATTCATTGAATAATAAAATTGTTTTTCTTGATATGACCGTTGAGAATATTGAAATCACATCCGTATCGCTCGACTTTCGTCAGGCAGTGTCCGATGCAATTAAATATCTATATGATTTAGGCCATAGAACAGTTGGCTTTATCGGAGGCATTGAACAGCTTGAGGACGGAACGATATTTCCTGATAAACGACTCAACACTTTCACAGACATTTGCGATGCACTAAACATTAAATATGATGGGTTTATTATGCAGGACAAATTTTCAACATCATCAGGTTATAAAATGATGTCAGAAATGATCAGCAAAGGAAATCTCCCCACAGCTATTTTTGCGGCAAGCGATCCTATTGCAATCGGTGCAATGAGAGCTCTGCAAGAAAACGGTTACAAAATTCCTGAGGATATTTCTGTTATGGGATTTGATAACACGGAGCTTTCGGGATATACAAACCCTCCGCTCACTACGGTAAACGCACCTGTATATGCAATGGGTATTTACGGCATTAGATTTATTTTGAATATGATGAAATCTAAAAGCACCGATTATTATTCTCCTATGCGTGTCTATCTGCCTTGTCCAATAAAAGTTCGCAACTCATGTACAAAACCTAAAAAATTATAATTATCGTCGTTATTAAACGATTATATGCTATAATAAAATTATCGTTATACGGTTGATTTTGAAAGTAGTCTGCCCTCTTAACCGACTACTACTTGACTACTTTTGAAGAATCTAATATAGCACATTTGGCGTGATTTGAGTCGGCGATTAGTCAGAAATATAAAAATGAATCTGCCTCTTATTTATAATTAACATTTTTAAAGAATCTCATATGCATCTTTACTATATTCTCAACATCTCTCACCCTCTCTATTCTACCGTCCTCATCAGTCATTCTTGTAACACGAAAAAACAAGTTTACAAGAATTTTAGGCATAAAAAAAGAGCCCAATGGCTCAGATGTTAAAAATATTAAATAAGTAATTGTTATTGATTATTTCTAATTCTGCGATATTTCCTTACTTTTTAAGATTTACAAGAAAGTATCGTTTTATTCACTCCATGCTGCGGTGGAAAATCAATTACCTGCTCTTTTAATGATACTTTCTTTGAAATCTTGTCGATAAACGGAATTTTTACATGCAAGCCTGTTGACCATGTTACATGATATGTTCCGAGTCTTTCAATTACATATGCGTGTGCCTGCTGTACTACTTTTACATTGCTTACGATTACTATAAGCAGGATTAAAAGGATAATTCCTAAAATAATAAGTCCTAACATTATTTACCTCTCATTCTGTTACAGGTTCTACTATGAGCTTGACGCCTTCTATTGCGAGAACCTTAACTTTTGTTTTTTTAAAAAGCGGTGCTTTGTCGGACTTTACCGTCCATGTTTCCGCACCAACCTTTGACTGTGCTGTTTCGTCAATGTCGGTTAAATCTGTGAGCATAAACCCGACTTGACCGATGTGGCGGTCTGCGTTTGTTTCCGTTGTCTTGTTACGCTTTTTAAAGCGTTTTTACAAGTGGTCGTGTCACAATCAGCGAAACAAGTGACACTGCAAGGAACACAACCGACTGGATTGTTATGTCGCTTGTAAATATAGTTGTTATGGCGGCACAAACCGAGCCGAGAACGAACCATATTGATACAAGCTGTGTTGTAAAGCCTTCGCAAAGCAACATGAATATTGCAAAGCCTATCCACACTATCGGCATATATTGCCCCATAGAGCTGTCACTGGCGTATGACTGTACTTGCTGACAAGGTTAGTTGTTGAATTTTCAGCCTTGCCTATGTTTTATATTTGTGTTATACTACTATTGCATAATAATTGCTTAAGAAGTACATCCCAAAACTACCACCTTATGCGACAACTTTTTTTAGAGGGCGTGCTAACACCTTGCTAACAGGAATACACACAACTCGTTTGTGTTAGCACATTTTAGGTGGTAAAAGGCAACCACGTTTCCTGCTGAAAACCGCATTAGGATGGGAAAAGTTGAGGTTTGTTTATCTTGGAAATAACGCTTCGGAATGAACTCCTAAGCGATAGGTCGGGTGTTCGAATCACCTCGGAAACGCCAAAGCCGAAATTCCTACGAAAGCAAAGGATTTCGGCTTTTATTTTTATTTTAAATTTATATAACTAAAGTAATAAGAAATTTTTTTAAAAATAAAAGAGGAAATATTATGAGCAATACAAAAAGATAATATAAAAAGAGGAAGCTGTCCTGTCTATAAAAAATGCGGTGGCTGTCAGCTTCAGAACCTTACATATCAGGAACAGCTTGCCTTTAAGCAGAAAAAAGTTTCAAAATTTCTTTCGCAATTTTGCAAGGTTCAGCCAATAATAGGAATGGAAAATCCTTTTCATTATCGCAACAAGGTTCAAGCCGCATTCAGAACCGACCGAAATGGCAGAATAATTTCGGGTGTTTATCAATCAGGAACTCACCGCATAGTTGGTATTGATGAATGTATGATTGAAGATGCTATAGCTGATAAAATAATTGTTACTGTTCGTAAAATGCTTAAATCCTTCAAGCTTACAACCTATGATGAAGATGCTCAAAGAGGATTTTTAAGGCATATTCTTGTCAAACGAGGTTTTGCAACAAATGAAGTTATGCTTGTTCTTGTAACAGGTACACCAGTTTTCCCGTCTAAAAATAATTTTGTCAAAGCTATAACTAAGGAATTTCCCGAAATAAAAACTGTTGTACAGAATATCAATCCATATAGAACAAATCTCGTGCTTGGTGATGTACAAAAAATTCTTTATGGCAAGGGATATATAGAGGATATTTTGTGTGGCTGTAAATTCCGAATCTCACCAAAAAGCTTCTATCAGATAAACCCTATACAAACTGAGGTGCTTTATGGCAAGGCAATAGAATTTGCTAAGTTAAAGGGCAACGAAACTGTACTCGATACCTATTGTGGCATTGGTACAATAGGTATTATTGCCGCAAAGAATGGTGCAGGTTCAGTAATCGGAGTAGAGCTTAATAAAGATGCCGTCAAAGATGCTGTACAAAACGCAAGAGCAAATGACCTCAAGAATATCAGATTTTATCAAGGTGATGCAGGCGAATTTATGGAAGTCGCCTCGGAAGAAGATGAAAAGCCTGATGTAGTTTTTATGGACCCTCCGAGAGCGGGTAGTGATAAAAAATTTCTTTCTTCCCTTATTAAAATGTCACCAAAAACGGTAGTATATATTTCTTGCAATCCTGAAACTATGGCAAGAGATTTATATTACCTCACCCAAAACAGCACCTATAAGGTTAGAAAGATTCAACCAGTTGATATGTTCCCACACACGAGCCATATAGAAACGGTTTGTCTGCTATCAAAGAAACCTTGAATTTATGCGAGTTAGCGTTTTTTGAAATAAAATATGTGATAATTTTATTATATATAATATAGGAGATTTGTTATGTGGCAAAGCTGGGAAAATACCAAAACCTATGAATTGAAAGATTGTACAGTAGACGAATTGATTCAGTTCATTGAAAACAAATATACTATTAATCCTAATTGCCGTTTCTTTTTAAGATTTAATATAAAAAATCACGAGAGAACGATATTGTGTACAATTAAATGCCATATAGATTATTACGATGGATTGGTTGTTGGAATTACTCCAACTAATTGTAAAGGTGAGAGGTGTCCAGTAAAAAGCAGTACATATCGTGAATTTATAGAAAGAATGATAAAAAAAGAAGAAAATTCTAATTATTACAATTAGATATTAAAAGTGACTTTGGAAAGGGTACAATGAATTTTATAATAATCTAAGTTCGCCAAAATGATGCAGCTCTTGTAGTTGGCATACAAGGGTGTGAAAATAATAGAGGCACCAAATTGTGTGCGAAATAAAGCTTCAAGATATATAAAAACTATCGCATTATTAACTAAATCATAAAAGTAAAACCGAGAGTTCAAATAACTCTCGGTTTTATAATATCTAAAAATATAATTTACTTTACAATATCTGAAGGATTTTTTGACTCTGTTTTATCAATAGAGTCACTTGTGGCATTTTCGCCAAAAATTGCCTCTTCCGAATACTTATCATCGTATTCAACAGTAGCCTTGCCACTGTCATCAACAGAAATCATAAATCTCTTATTATTAGCTTCCTCGTCACTTACACTATATTCATAATACTCATCGCCTGTTTCAGAATCTTCTTTTAGTGTAAGTTTATTGCCATTTTCGAGTGTTGCAGTAGTTGTCTTATTACCATTCTCATCATAACTTACATCACCCTCAATAGCTGTCTGCTTGCCATTATCATTGATAAACCAACCCATAACAGTCTTTCCAAGCTCACCATCTGTTGCAGCATTTGCAACGATACCTGCTGATGCAACACAAGCCACACAAGCAGCTATTGCTATAAGTTTCTTTGATACTAATTTTCTTTTCTTCTTTGTTTCACTCATTTTAATTACCTCCGTTACTTTCTCGTTTGAAGCATGAATTTGGGAAAATGTGCTCTTATAAAGTTCTTTGTTATTCATCAGTCCATACCCCCTGAAGTTTAGACCTTAACTTTTCTCTTGCTCTCATAAGTTGTGTTCGTATTGTCGATGGATTCACCTTGAGAATATCCGCAATTTCATCTACCGAATAATCTTCGTAATAATACATATATACGCTTATTCTGTATTTTGAAGGAAGCTCCATAACCGCATAATATAAATCGCTCTCCTCCTTATGCTCGAATATCAGTTCCTCTCCAACCTCGTCAAGTGGAATAACTTTTTTCTTAAAAGGTGAAATCAATAATTTCTTACTTTCATTGACAGCTACTCTTAGAAGCCAATTACGAATATGCTCCTCATTTTCAAATTCCTTATTGCATTTATAGTATTTCAGCAATACATTTTGCACTATATCATCTGAATCAGACCTATTGCGACTATAATTAAATGCTATTCTAAAAATGCTATCTGAATATTTCAGAGCTATTCTTGTAAATTCTTCATCATTCAATACATTCACTTCCTTAGCAAGTCTTTGAAAGCCGCTTTCATAAGTTATATCTTTTTAAAGTCTAAAATGTCCCAAAATTTTCTAAAATTTTTTAAAAAAATTAACCGCCACAAAGGACGGTTAATTTACATCAAATTTCTATTACATCATCGCCATTTGGCATAGTAGCTTTTTTAAGGCTCTTTCGTTTCATAGCATAGGTTCTTTCGTCAGCCGCCTTAATAAATGCTAATAAGCACCAACAGCTCATCATACTTGAACCACCTGCACTTATAAATGGCAATGTAACACCTGTCAGCGGAAGTATATCTGTTGAACCAAATATATTAAGTGATGCCTGAAATACAAGCAAAGCTGCTGCTGAACACGCAGCTATTGAATAAAATGAGGAACGGCTTCTTGTTGTAACCGCTCTCGCATATAGAACAAGTCCTGCAAGAGATACCGCAATAAGGAGTGCTATTATAAAGCCCATTTCCTCACATACAAGACCAAAAACGAGGTCACTTTCCGAAGCGAAAATATTTTGCAAACCGCCTGTTCCAGCACCAGTACCAAAAAGACCTCCGCTTGCTGAATATATCAGCGTTCTTACTTGTTGATAGCCTTTATCGTCAGGGTCAAGCCAAACATTACCCCATATTGCAAATCTGTTTGCGATATACGGACGAGCCGTCAATACGAGCATTGCACCGAAAACTGCGGCAGATATTGCAAGAATTACCGTCTTAATATCACCTGAACGCATAAAAGCTATTACAAGGAAGGTTACAAAGAATATAACCGCCGTTCCGAGGTCACTCATTATAAATAAAGCACCTATACATATCGCAGTAAATATAATAAATTCGGTAAGGTTCTTTTTAGTGAGCAAGCTATCAAGAGTTGAAGCACCAACAAATATATATGCTATCTTTACAAATTCTGATGGCTGAATCGAAACTGGACCTATTACAATCCAGTTTGCCGCACCATGTGTAACCTTGCCAAGTGCAAGGTTTAAACCAAGAACTACAACAGCAGCTATTGTTATAATTAATCGCCATTTCATAACTCTGTCGGGAATTTCAATAAATTTCAGCAGCAAACAAAAGCCAATAACACCAATAATCGCACTTGCAAGCTGTACCCAGCCTGTCTTGGTGCTATGTGATGACGCAAGCAGTATTCCTATTGAAGATAAGAATAATGCAAGAGATTCAAGCTCAAAAGTCACTCGCTTTATGCAAAGCCTTGTGACAATAAAAAATACCCACATAAATACAATATAAACTGCGGCTATTGGTGCAACATCAAGATTTTCAAGATTTATGCAGATTTCTGCCGCAAACATAATCGTAAATAGTGTAACTAAAAACAATAAAAAAGATGGTGCTATTGTTCTTTTAGGCGGTTTGGATTTTTTGGTACAGTGTTCTTCCTGAGAATTATCACCATAGTCATCTGCCCTTCGTACAACAAGAATTGTTCCACCAATATTTATTCTATCTCCGATATAAACAGCTGTTCTGCCTGTTATGGGTTTATCATTGACAGTAACACCAGCCTTAGAACCCGTATCCGTTACAAACCAGCCAGCTTCACGCCTTAATAATACAGCGTGGTCACGAGATACCATAGGATTTGTCAGACGAACATCGCTTCCTCGACTTCGTCCGATAGAAGTTTCCCAATATTTTACTGGATAAACTTTTTGAGAATCTTCGTCCTCAAGAACTATCAAAGCCCCCTCATTTCTGCGATTATATCTTAACGAAACAAAAGTACGGATAACTATTGCAAGTGCAATAAACGGCATAATAAGCCTTAAAATCCACGATACATAATCCATAAATATCAGCCTCCTTTGAGGGTTAAGAATATCTTATCACACGAGTAGTCACTTGTCAAAAGTTTATTAAGAGGTTATAATAATAAGATATATCGGATTCCTAAGGGTGGTTTATATGAAGCAATTAAGCGTTCAAAATCTTTCATTTTCTTACTCTGACAAAAAAATTCTTGATAATATATCTTTTAACATTTCAAAAGGCGAATTTGTTACTCTTTGCGGAAAAACTGGTTGTGGCAAAACTACACTTCTACGACTTTTAAAAAAAGAACTTCAGCCAAAAGGCAAACTTAGTGGTAAAATACTTTATAATAATATTCCGCTTGAAAATCTTGATGAGAAAGATTCTGTCTGCAAAATCGGTTTTGTAATGCAAAATCCTGATAGCCAAATAATAACTGATAAGGTTTATCATGAACTTGCTTTCGGACTTGAAAGTCTTGGTCTTGAAAATTCCGTTATAAAACGAAAAATAGCTGAAACTGCCTGTTATTTCGGAATTGAAGATTTATTTTATAAAAATATTCATGAACTTTCGGGTGGTCAAAAACAGCTTTTAAACCTTGCTTCTATAACAGCAATGAACCCTGAGCTTATGATTCTTGACGAACCAACGGCACAGCTTGACCCTATCGCAAGAGAAAATTTTTTTAACACCCTTAAAAAGCTTAATCGTGATTTATCCATAACCATTATAATCACAGAACATACTCTTGAGCATATTCTTCCGATAAGTGACCAACTTCTTGTCCTCGAAAACGAAAAAATAATCTATAATGACTCACCCGAAAAAATTTATAAAATTGCTGAAACAAATTCCTATCTCTTTAAGGCTATGCCATCAGCAGTAAGAATTTCTGCACCATTTTTAAAACCAAATGAGCCTTGCCCCTTGACAACAAAGGGTGCTATACAGTATATAGCAAAGAATTTAAATGTAAAGCCGTTTTCTATTCCTAAAAAAAATCATTCTGAAAACGCAATTTTAAAGCTTAAAGATGTTTCATTCCGATATAGCAAAGATAGCTCTGATATTTTGCATGATTTATCACTTGAGCTTTTTGAAGATGAAATACTTTTCGTTCTTGGTGGAAATGGTGCAGGTAAAACCACCTTTCTGAATATTGTTGCAGGGCTTCTAAAATACAGGACAGGCAGTATAAAACTTTTTGAAAAAAAAATAAGTTCTTATAAAGATAAAACATTATATAAAAATAATCTTGCACTTTTGCCACAAGATGTAAAAGCTGTTTTCGCAAAAGATACTGTCAGAGAGGAATTAGCTGAAACTGGTGCAAATCCTACTGATTATGGCTTTAATATTACACATCTACTCAAAAAGCACCCTTACGATTTAAGTGGTGGTGAACAACAGCTTTGTGCCTTGATTAAAGTTCTTGCAAGTAAGCCTAAAGTTCTTTTGCTTGATGAACCTACAAAGGGTGCTGACTCAATTCTAAAACAACAAGTAGCCAATATTCTTTTAAAATTAAAATCAAGCGGAATTTCTATAATCGTTGTAAGTCACGATATAGAATTTGCGGCAAGCTGTGCAGATAGATGTGCTATGCTTTTCGGCGGAGAAATCATTTCTGAAGGCGAACCTCACAAATTTTTCTCACAAAACAGCTTTTATACAACCGCCACTAATAAAATTATGCGTAGCTTTGATAAAAATATAATCACCGTAGATGAAGCTATATCGTCACTTATATGGAGAGAAAAATGAAAACTGCTTTAAAATATATAATCCCTCTTGTGCTTATTCCGATAACAGTTATTCTTGGGGCATGTATTTTTAGTGAGAAGTCTTATTCCTTTGTTTCGATGGCAGTTGCGATATTTTCTTGCTTACTTTTCTACTTTGCGTATGAAAGGAAAGGCAAAACTCGCCGACTTATCATTGTTTCTGTAATGACAGCTATTGCAGTTATTGGAAGATTTATCTTTGCACCAATTCCAGCTTTCAAGCCTGTTACTGCTGTTGTTGTACTTACTGCTGTATATCTTGGCAGTTCGGCGGGCTTTTTGACAGGCTCTTTCAGTGCCTTAATTTCAAATTTCTATTTCGGTCAAGGTCCTTGGACACCTTTCCAGATGCTTGCTTGGGGAATTATAGGCTTTCTTGCTGGAATACTACGCAATAAACTGAAAAACAGAATTACTCTTTCACTGTATGGTGTCTTTGCAGGTATACTTTATTCTGTAATACTTGAGCTTTGGAATGTCCTTTGGTACAGCAACAGCTTTGACATAAATTTATACCTTGCCTTTCTCCTTTCTTCTCTGCCCCATACTGCGATTTATGCGGTATCTAATGTTATATTTCTTATGCTTATGTATAAGCCCATCGGAAGTAAGCTTAAAAGAGCCGAGCAACGAATTTTTGCATAAATTCACAAATTGAACCACCTAAGCATATTGTATAGTTGAAGTTACTATGCAAATAATATGTCTGGGGTGGTTTCTTTGCGATATGACAATTTACACGAATTAATATCATCAAGCTCAGGAACAAGAAAATATTTTCTTTCCCTGCCATTTAAGATACAAACTCAGCTTTATGAGCATAATAACTATATACATTCCTCTGCTGACTTACGACTTCGTTTAACTCAAATTGAAAAATATAATCGCTCTGTTATAGTATCTGAAAGCCTTAACGATAACTTTCTTAATTAATATATTTTATCTTCAAAAACAAAAACGCAGACCGTCAGCAACTCGGTCTGCATTTTTATTTATATATTTTTTAGGAGAAAGTTGTAAGCTTGTTCATTCACTAATATATACGAATGAGCTTTTAAAAATCCACGCTATTTCTTAAAAATCTTTCGGAATTCTCTTAACAACTTCACTATCTTTTAATATCTGATTCTTTAATTCTGATATTGATGCAAATTTCTGCTCTGCACGAACGAAATCAAGCAATCTTATATCTACTTTCTTGTCATAAAGATTTCCTGAATAATCGAGTATCCAAGTTTCTGAAACAGGTTTATCACTGCCAACTGTTGGCTTAACTCCGATATTAGTAACACCACGATATTCTTTGCCGTCTATTGTAACAAGTGACGCATAAACTCCAAACTTAGGCAAGCAAAAATTTTCTGGGAATGTTTGATTGATAGTTGGTATGCCAATAGTTCTGCCAAGCTGTCTGCCATGAACTACTTCAAGGCAATAGCCGAATTTATGTCCAAGCATTTTATTTGCTGACAAAACATTACCATTTTGCAGTAAATTTCTTATTCGACTTGAACTTATACACTCACCGTCATAAAGAATAGGTTCTCTGGAAACGGTTTTGCAATTATACTTCTCGCAAATTTTTGCAAGAGCATTACTATCGCATTTACCGCCCTTTCCGAAATGATAATTAAAGCCACAAACAACTCCCTTGCACTTCAAATTATCAACAAGAATTATTTTGACAAATTCTTCACCACTAAGGCTCATCATTTCTTTAAAATCAACTATGTAAAGCAAATCAACTCCTAAGCTCTCAATAAGACGAATTTTTTCTGATTCTGTTGTAAGAAACATATCTGATTCACCTGTGAGAATACTCTTAGGTCTGCGTGAAAATGTCAGAACGCAAGACTTCACTCCAAGAGCCTTTGCATTTTCTACTGCTGTACATATAACATCTTTATGTCCAAGATGTACTCCATCAAAAAAACCAAGTGCTGTAAAGCTTTCATTCTCAGACGGAATTATATCATAAACTATCTTCATCAAAACACCCGTATATCAAAATTGCTTTTTTACGCTCAATTCTTCCTTTTCTTTATTTACATATCCTAAGCCAAGAAAAACATCACTCGAATTATAAACTCTATAATACGCTCCATTCTCAGAACTATCATCTACATCTGTTCTTGAAAGCATAAGCCCACCGCCGTTTTTAAACCTTACGGCTTGAGCCTCTGTAACTTTAACTAACGGATAACACGCAAAAACGCTCTCTGTCGGTCTAAGATATTCTTCAAGCATACCATTCTCTGAAAGTTCCTTTGCTTTCTCAAGTGTGATTGCATCATCAAGAGTATAGCCACAAGCTGTAACTCGTCTTAGTGAGGTCATAACCGCACCACAGCCAAGAGCTTGTCCTATATCATCGCAGATACTTCTTATATATGTACCTTTAGAGCATTTCACAAGAATTTGTGCTGATTGAAGCTGCTCATCAAAATTCAACAAATCGAGCTTATAAACCGTTATAGGTCGAGCCTCTCTTTCTGTAACTAAGCCTTTTCTTGCAAGCTCATAAAGGCGTACACCGTCCTTAGAAACTGCCGAATACATTGGCGGAAGCTGCATTATATCTCCACGAAATTGTGGCAAAACAGCCTCTAAGTCTTCTGATTTAACATTAGATTCTGTCTGTGAAAGAACTTTGCCCGTAATATCAAGTGTATCAGTAGTAATTCCAAAGCTTAATGTTGCCTCGTATTCCTTATCGCTTTCTGGCAAAAGTGATTGTGCTTTTGTTGCATTCCCGATAAGAATAGGCAAAACACCTGTTGCCATAGGGTCAAGCGTTCCTGTATGACCGATTTTCTTTTCACCACAAATTCTTCTCATCTTAGCAACAACATCAAAGGAAGTATAGCCATTTTCCTTATCTATAACTATAATACCGTTCATTACTTACCCTCTAATGCTTGTCTAACAACTTCTATAATCTGTTCTATGGCTTCATTAAGAGTACCTGTTATCATACAGCCAGCAGCAGCCTTATGACCGCCACCGCCAAAATTTGCACAAATAGCTGATGCATCAAGCTCGTCTGTTGTTCTTACAGAAACCTTAAACTTGCCATTATTCTTTTCACGAAGTGTTATGCCAGCCATAACCCCCTCTATCTGTCTTGGCAAGGAGGATACTCCCTCCATATCATTATCGACAGCACCAGATTCTTTCATCATATCAATAGTTGCATAGGCTATTGCACATCTGCCGTCAAGATAAAACTGTATAGAATCCATTACTCTGCGTTCGATTTCAAGCCTTGAGCGTGACTTTGTTTCAAACATAAGGCGGTTAATCATCCCAGACTCCGCACCACAATCTATCATATCAGCGGCAATTCTATGAGTTTCTGCCGTAACATTTGTATATCTAAAACAACCTGTATCTGTCGTAATTCCTGTATAAATAGCATTAGCTATATCTTTGTCAAACTCAACATTCATAAGTCTGATAAGCTTTGCAATAACCTGTGCTGCGGCTGCGGCACTGGCTTCAACATAATATTCTTTTGCATATTTAGTATTCGAGCCATGATGGTCTATGCAAAGGTCTATCTTATCAGCATAGTCTGAAAGCTTTTCACCAAGAAGTTTTGTATCTGCGATATCAACGCTGACAACAAATTCCTCATCAAATTCGAGTTTTTCGAGTTTATCAGTAAAATATGAATACTTCTCAGGGGAATGGGTCTGTGCAATCGACCTTAACATTCTTACCAAGCTTACGCAATGCCATAGCAAGAGCGTATCCCGAACCGATAGTATCGCCATCAGGGGAACGGTGTGTCAATATAAGAATTTTATCTTTAGATAAAAGCGTTTTAGCAACAGATTCAAGCATCATCATGTTTATCTTCCTTTACATCGTTCAGGATTCTGTTAATATTTGCACTATATTCAATAGAATCTGTTGCAATAAAAGTCAATGCCGGAACATGGCGGAGAGTAAGTCTTGAACCAAGTTCACTTCTTACATAGCCGGCAGCATTTTTAAGAGCCTTTACAGCCTCTTTTGCGGATTCCATACCGCTCATAGAGCTTATATAAACCTTACAGTATGAAACATCGCTCGAAACATCAACTCTTACTATGCTTATAAGAGAATTATGAAGTCTTGGGTCTTTCATTTCTCTCAATATGGCAGTAAGTTCACGCATAATATCTTCAGAATTTCTTACCGATTTAAAGCTTTTCATTATTTTAGCCTCCTTACATATTTCTATTATACGAAATAATCATCGAATTAAAACTAAATTATTATTTTTCTATTTTAAATTAACATAAGTTCGATAAATATTCTTAGTTAATAATTTATAAAAGTAGGGGCAAACTGCGTTGAATGTTAAGGGCTTTGCCCTTAACACCCACAAGTGACTCCGTCCTTTGAACCCTGCAAGCAGCTTTCACCAGCAAAGCTGGTGTAGAAAAGGCTTGAGCGAAACTTTTAATTTCTGTCGAACTCATGTTAAATTATCTTTATTACACGAAAGCGGCAGCTATTGCTACCGCTTTTTTCACAACGATTCGCCGTTATTATTTAGTGTAATAATTATCTAACAAGTATACTATTATTCAGTATATTCCTGCATCTCGTAAACCTCGAAAATATCGCCGTCCTTCAAATCGCTGAAACGCTCAAGTGTAATACCGCACTCAAAGCCAGCAGCAACCTCCTTGACGGAATCTTTAAATCTCTGCAATGATGCAATCTTATCATCAGCTATGACAATACCATCTCTTACTACTCGGACATCTGCACCTCTTACTGCCTTGCCTGAGAGTACATAAGAACCCGCAACGATACCAACATTTGTAATCTTGTAGGTTGTACGGCACTCTACTCTGCCAAGCTCAACTTCTCTTACCTTTGGTGCAAGCATACCCTTCATAGCGGACTGGATTTCCTCTATGCAGTCATAGATAACTCTATAAAGACGCATATCAACACCATCACGCTCTGCATTTTCAGCGGCAACTGGGTCCGGACGGACATTAAAGCCAACAATAATTGCATTAGATGCAGATGCAAGCATAACATCAGATTCTCTGATAGCACCTACGCCACCATGAATGACATTAACTCTAACCTCGTCATTAGAGAGCTTTTCGAGTGATTGTCTGACAGCTTCAACAGAACCCTGAACATCAGCCTTAACGATAACTTTAAGCTCTTTAACTTCGCCAAGCTGCATCTGGTCAAAGAGATTATCAAGAGTAACCTTTGTCTGATTGCCCCACTGTTCTTCCTTCTGCTTTTCCTTACGCTGTTCAACAAGTTCACGAGCAAGTCTTTCGTCAGAAACTGCATTGAATATATCGCCACCTGATGGGACATCATCAAGACCTGTAATCTCAACAGGGAATGATGGACCTGCTTCCTTAACCTTTTCACCCTTTTCGTTTGTCATTGCTCTTACACGACCTACGGCTGTGCCGGCAACGATAATATCTCCAACTCTGAGAGTACCATTCTGAACAAGAACAGACGCAATAGGACCTCTACCCTTATCAAGACGAGCCTCGATAACAGTACCCTTTGCAGGACGGTCAGGGTTAGCTTTAAGCTCTTTGATTTCAGCGACAAGTGTTACCATTTCAAGGAGGTCATCAAGACCTTCCTTTGTGTGTGCTGAAACTGGAATAACCGGAACATCACCACCCCATTCTTCAGGGACAAGTCCATATTCTGTAAGCTGCTGCTTAACTCTTTCAGGGTCAGCACTAATCTTATCCATCTTATTTATAGCAACTATAATAGAAACACCCGCAGCCTTTGCGTGGTTAATAGCCTCAACTGTCTGTGGCATAATACCGTCATCAGCAGCAACAACAAGTATAGCTATATCAGTAACCTGAGCACCTCTTGCTCTCATAGTTGTGAAAGCTTCGTGTCCTGGGGTGTCAAGGAAAGTAATGTCATTTCCATTGACATTAACTCTATAAGCACCGATATGCTGTGTGATACCGCCTGCCTCTGTTGATGTAACATTAGCGTGACGAATAGCATCAAGAATAGAAGTCTTACCATGGTCAACGTGTCCCATAACAACTACAACTGGAGCACGAGTTACGAGATTGTCGTCATCGTCTTCGCTATCGTCAATAATTCTTTCTTCGATAGTAACAACAACTTCCTTTTCAACCTTTGCATGGAATTCCATAGCTGCAAGTGATGCCGTATCAAAGTCTATAACATCATTAACCGTTACCATAGTACCCATCATAAAGAGCTTTTTAATAACTTCCGCTGCTGTTGCTTTAAGTCTGAGAGCAAGTTCTCCGACAGTAATTTCATCAGGAATAGAAACAGTGATAGGCTTTGCCTTTCTCTCTGCTGCAATTCTCTCTAAGCGTTCCTTTTCTGTTTCACGCTTTGCACTTCTGGATTTTCCACGCTGCTGTGAACGCTGAGTGAATTTCTGCTTCTGAGTAGTAGTCTTGCTTTCGCTCTTCTTTCCGCCACCAAGCTTCTCACTTGCCATACGGTCATACTTCTCATTATAACGCTCAATATCAACCTGAGCTGCTCTTGTATTTATAACTCTGCCACGAGATTGCTCCTGCTCAATGACAGGCTCTTCTTTCTTTGCCTGTGCTTTTTTTGTGCAGGCTTTTTATCCTGTGGCTTATCTTGCTTTTTCTGAGAATTATTCTGCTGATTATTTTTCTTTTGTCCTTGCTTTTGGTCGCCCTTAGACTTTTCGTCCTTAGCCTTTGCAGGCTTATCAGCTTTCTCTGCCTTTTCAGGTTCAGAATCTCTTGAGGCATAATATTTATCAAAGTTTTCAACCTGATTTTTCTGGGTGAAATACTCAAAAACTACATTAAGCTCTTGGTCTGTAAGAACATTTCCGCTCTTCTTTGTTACACCACAGCATTCCTTGATAGCCTCTATAACGGCTTTGCTTGGAACATTAAGGTCCTTAGCCACTTCACTTACCTTATATTTAATCATATAATCAATTTCCTCCTGTCATATCATTGCAAAGCATAACGAGCTTTTTTGCAAAGCCCTCATCATCTACTGAAATAATGCCCGAGGTCTTTCCTATCGCCATTCCGACCTCATTCATAGATATATTTAACGAGATAGTCTCGGTTTTTGTGCGTTCTACGATTTTCAGAATTTTACTTCTTGAGCGTTCTGATAAATCATTGCACAAGAGCAGCAATCTTGACCTTCCGTGAATCATAGCATCAACCGCAGGGTCGAAACCAAGTGAAAGTCGACCTGCTCGCCTCGCCAAACCAAGAAACGATAGAATTTTTTCATTCACCAGAAAATTCCTCCTCGAGCTTGTTATATATTTCTTCCGAAATCTTGCATGAGAAAGCTCTTTCAAGCCGTCTTGCTTTTTTCGCGGAGGCAAGGCAGGCGTTGCTGCGGCAAATATATGCACCTCGACCAGGCTTTTTTCCAATAAAATCTACTGAAATCTCACCTGCTTGAATAACCTCGCCATTTTCGTCCTTTAAATCAGGAGCTTTTACAATTCGCACAAGCTCTTTCTTTTCCTTCATTTCTCCACAGCCTATGCATTTTCTTAAAGGTACTTTCTTTTGTCGCATTTTCCTTTTCTTCGCCGCCTTTCTATCCTTTATTTTGGGAACATTGCCATTCAATTTTTCAAACCCCTTATAGGAGCTTTATGCTTTTAATAATTATTCTAAACCGTCACCGATGTACTCTTCTTTTTTATCGGAAGTATCTTCCTCGTCCTCACCAAAGAAACCACTTTCTGGGCGAATATCAATCTTCCAGCCTGTAAGCTTTGCTGCAAGTCTTGCATTCTGTCCCTTATTACCGATTGCAAGTGAAAGCTGACTATCAGGAACAGTTGCCTTGCATACTTTTTCGCCATTAGGGTCAACCTCTACCTTAACAACTTCAGCAGGTGACAATGCAGCAGCAATAAACTTAACAGGGTCTTCGCTATATTCAACAACATCTATCTTTTCGCCGGCAAGCTCATTTACGATTGCCCCTACTCTTACGCCACGAGGTCCGATACAAGCTCCTCTTGGGTCAACATTCTCATCACGGCTGAATACAGCAATCTTTGTTCTTGAGCCAGCTTCTCTTGAAACAGATTTAATCTCAACGATACCATCATAAATTTCAGGAACTTCTTTCTCAAAAAGACGCTTAACAAAGTCAGGGTGAGTTCTTGAAATAATAACACGAGGTCCTTTTTCTGTGTTCTTAACATCTGCAACATAAACCTTGATTGTATCGCCTTCGTGAATAACCTCTCCAGCAACTTGCTCGCCTCTTGGAAGAACAGCCTCTGCCTTTCCTATACGGATTGTAGCATTGCCTGTTTTAGGGTCAACTCTTTCAACCTGTGCAGAAACGATTTCCTGAACCTTGCTCTGGAACTCAACAAGAACTTGGCTCTTCTCACCGTCACGAATACCTTGACGAATTGTGTTTCTTGCAACCTGAACAGCTATTCTGCCAAATTGCTTAGGGTCAAGCTTCACACCAATTTTATCTTCAAGCTGAGCCTTTGCGTTAATAGCACGAGCATCTTGGAGTGAAATCTCATAATCGGGGTCGAAAACTTCTTCAACAACTTCCTTATTTAAGTAAACATCGAATTTGCCCTTTTCTGGGTCCATCTCGACTCTTGCATCGTTGTTTCCGCCGTAAGCACTCTTACAGGCAACAAGTATAGATTTCTCAATCTGAGAAAGCATATATTCAACAGGTATTCCCTTTTCCTTTTCGAGAAGCTTCAATGCTTCAAAAAGCTCTGTATTCATTTTCCAATAACCTCCAATTATATTAAAAAGTCATCTAACTTTATATAGACTGTATTTTTCTTTTGAATAGTTGTCTTTTCGTTACCGTCAAGCATAAGAGTTACGCTATCCTTATCGTGTGCTATAAGTGTGCCTTTAAGCTCACGAACACCATTTTCGTTTGGACGAATAAGCTTAATCATTATCGGAGCACCGAGAAATTCTTCAAAATGCTCATCACGAATAAGGTCACGCTCTATTCCTGGTGAAGAAACCTCAAGACAGTAATTCTGCTCTATCGGGTCGAGCTTATCGAGCGGTTCGTCTATTGCTCGGCTCATAGTCTCGCAATCCTCTATGGTAACACCGCTTGGCTTGTCGATAAAGATTCTAAGATACCAGACAGCACCTTCCTTTTGAAAACGAACATCCCAAAGGTTAAGACCAAGTTTTTCGGCGATAGGCTTTGCCAAATCCCAGACGACTGAAACTGTATTTCCCTGTTTTTTCTCTGCCATACGCTCCTCCTCTAAGTAAAAGTCCTTAAACACGATAAAAGAGCGGGTCGCCCCACTCTTTTACAATTCCTATTCTTGTTAATAATTTTAACATATAATTTCGATATATGCAAGGGTTTTATGCGAATTAAATATTGATTTCTAATTACTTTTTCAAAAGCAAACATAATATAACATAAATTTTATTGATTTAAAGTTATTTTTTTGAAAACTTTTTGATTATTGGTTTAACAATATTATATATTCCTAAATAATCATAAGCATAAGTTTCTTTGAGTTCTTGATATACATTATCTGCAAAAAGTCTTTCATCATAGTGCTTTACGACTATTGATGCCACTTCGTTTATAATTAGAGGATAATGAGCATCTTTTATTGCTTTCTGTACCTCAAGATTAAGCTGTACTCTCTTTTGTGAATTATCTGTGCTTTTATGTTTTTCAATAGTACTTGATACTGATTCCTTGGTTGAATTACTCTTTGACAAGGTGGTGATTTTTTTAACCTCTTTAACAGATTTTTGTGTCGAATTATTTTTTGATGTTGAATTTATACTAACTTGCTGTTTAATATCCTTAGAACTTAATTTTTTTAGCAAAAGAATGCTTTGTTTATAGTCATTATCCTTGCTTACAATTACATATCTGCAATTACTACCATTCTTTCCAATCAAATAGCCAAGAACAGTAACAAGGCTCATGTCTAATGATTGCTTTCCTACGGGAATATTATAAAAATGTAACTTTGCCTTATTAATTTTAGAAAGTACTTCCATACTGATTTTAGGGGTATTTTTAGTATAAAAAATATATATGTGGTCATGCTCTCCTAACTCATCAGAAGATTCTAAGCCTTTTTCATTAACATTTTCAAAATCAACCAAATAATATGTTTCAATATTAGCCATAATTCACACTCCTATATAATCCTTATTTCAATATAAAACTAAAGTGCTGCCATAGATTTCGCATTTGCAGTCATATTTATTCTCTGTGCCTGATTTTGTATCTATAATATAAATAGCTTTATTATCACTATTTGTAATGATAAAGCGGTTTTCTATACAAGCAACAAACTTTCCGAAGGCTGTTTTATACTTCCCCTTAAAGTCACTCATCATACTTTCAACAAGAGTTTTATCCTCATCAATGGTGAGTTTGTATGTTTGACCTGTACGATTTTCAACATAGTATGTTTCATTATCTTCACATGGCAGAAGCTCTGCGAGAGCCTCTATTTTTTTGCTTTCAAAATCATATGAGCATATTTTTTCAACACCCGATTTAAAGTGTGTAGCCTTCATATATAGCTTTTTATCAGTTATTGCGGCATAACGCACCATGCCTTTAATATCAGCACTTGCAACACAGTGAACCGTCAGGTTTTCCTTGCCATTTTTAAGTTCAAGCAAAGCAGAATCCAAATCGCAAATCCATATGTTATCACGAATATCCGCACTAATCCATCTTTGTTCCCTGAAATAATATAGCTTTGTTTCTTCATCACCCCAAGGGTCGAGAATAATTAGCTTATTGCCCTCAGTGGTCTTAACTGTAAATAAGCTATCGCAACCAACTTTTGAAATCAGAGGACAGCGTATAAATGATTTCTTATCCTGTTCTATATCGTAGATATAAGCAAGTGTATCACATTTTGTCAAAGCCTTATACTTCTTAAAGAAACCTTTGCTTTTTTCATCAGGTGCAGCTGTAAAGATAATATTATTTGCATCAATAGCTTTACATTCGTAAAATCTTCCCGTAAAATTCAGCTTTCTGCGACTAAGTTCCATTCCACTGCGTCTATCAAGCTCAACTACCCATATACTGCTTGAACCGTTTTCAAGCACAAGAAGTATTGTTTCTTCAAATGCAAAAATATGCTGTACAAAAGATGAATCCTCAAGGGTATAGTTTGTAACCAGCCTTTCTCTGCGAGTATCACGATTATATTCGAGTATATAGAGATTACTAAGCTCGCCCTGAAGCTTTTCTTCTGCGTAATATATAAAATCATCGTCAACATAAAAAAGCTGAATCCGTCTTTTCTCAAAAACATTTCTTATATCAACAACTTTCATTTATATCACCTGACTTTCGCTAATCAATAATCAAGAAATTTATCTCTAATTATAAACTTAGGGAACCCTAAAGAAGGATTCCCTAAAGTTTGTTTTATGTTATGCAGCTTTAGAAATTAAAGTGAGATAGAGGAAACCGGTTTATCCTCATAAATTCTCTCGATAGCCTCTGCAAATACAGGAGCAACTGGGAGCATTGTGAACTTATCAAGCATCTTATCCTGTGGTACAGGAATTGTATCAAGAAGAATAAGCTCCTTGATTGGGCTTTCCTTAATTCTATCAATAGCAGGACCAGAAAGAACACCGTGTGTCGCACCAGCATAAACCTCAATAGCTCCGCCAAGCTCGATTGTAGCCTTAGCAGCGTTGCAGAGTGTACCTGCTGTATCAATCATATCATCAACAAGAATAACCTTCTTGCCCTTAACATCACCGATAATGTTCATAACTTCACATACATTTGCTCTTGGACGACGCTTATCAATAATAGCAATCGGGCAACCAAGGCGTGTAGCAAAGTTTCTTGCTCTTGTAACAGAACCAAGGTCGGGGGATACAACAACATAATCATCTGGGTTGTCGCCAATCATCTTCTTGAAGTAGTTAGCAAGAAGAGGAGCACCGAGGAGGTGGTCAACAGGAATATTGAAGAAGCCTTGAATCTGTGCAGCGTGAAGGTCCATAGTAAGAAGTCTGTCAGCACCCGCTGTTGTGATAAGGTCAGCAACAAGCTTTGCTGAGATTGGGTCACGAGGCTTAGACTTTCTGTCCTGACGAGCATAGCCGAAATATGGTACAACGGCTGTAATTCTTGCTGCGGAAGCACGACGCATAGCGTCAATCATAATAAGAAGCTCCATAATATTATCATTAACAGGAGCACATGTTGACTGAACAATAAAGCAGTCTGAACCTCTTACTGATTCATGAAGTGAAACAGCGATTTCGCCGTCGCTGAAGCTTGAAACATCGGACTTGCCGACAGGAATTCCAAGACAAGCAGCTATCTGCTGTGCGACAGGAATGTTAGAGTTACAAGTGAAAATCTTGATGTCCTTACCATGAAAATTCATTACTGATAATCCCCCTAAATTTTCTATGAAGTTTTTAATATCTGTTTAAAAACAGACTTCGCCCAAAGCGGGGCGTTTCCAATTAATATTGTAATACTAACTGCGAAAAAAATCAAGTTTTGGAGTATCTTCGCCAAAAAATTGTAAAGACTAACAATAGAACAGCCATATATTAAGTAAAAAAGTAGTAAAAGAGATAGGCTTAAACACAAGCCCAAGCTCATAAAATTATATTGTCCTAAAAATGCTTAATAATTATATTTCTTTCTATTTGTTATAAGGAATATAACTGTAACCACTAAAGCACAAAGTTCTGCACAAGTAATTGAAAGCCATATTCCGTCAAGACCGAGTATCAAAGGCAAAAGCATAACTGACACTATCTGGAATAAAAGCGTTCTTAAAAAGGATATTGCCGCAGAAATAGCACCATTGTTCAAGGCTGTGAAAAATGCTGAGCCATAAATATTGAAACCACATATCAGATAAGAAATTGAGAAAATGATAAGTCCATGCTGTGTAATTTCAAAAAGTTTTGCGTCATAGCCAACAAATATGCTTGATAGAACTCCTGAAAGACTTATTGAAAGCACCGTCAAAACAACACCCACAACACTTACAAAGCCCAAGCTCTTATGGAAAAGATTTTTCAATTCGCTATTATTTTTTGCACCGTAATGGTAACTGACAATTGGAGCACTTCCGATTGAATATCCAAGGAAAATTGAAACAAAAATGAAGTTTACATACATTATTACTCCATATGCGGCAACTCCGTCCTCGCCTATATATTCCATAAGCTTATAGTTATAGAGCATATTCACTATTGACATAGAAAGATTTGTCATAAGCTCTGATGAGCCATTCGCACAAGTTTTCAACAAAATCTTCCAATACATGTATTGCCTAAATGCAAGGAACTGCTATTCTTGCTCGAAAAGTAAAATAGAGGAATTACTCCACCTACAATCTGACTTATAGCTGTTGCTATTGCCGCACCTGCTATACCCCATTGGAACAATACTATAAAGACGAAATCAAGAACCATATTAGTAACGCCTGCGGCAACAGTTGCACCAAGTCCAAGCTGTGGCTTTCCTGCCGCAACAAAAAAACTGTTGAAATGAGTTAAGAAGCATATAAGGAATTAAAGCAGTTATAATCAAATTGCCATATAGAACACAATTTTCGAGCATTTCGCCATTTGCTCCAAGAAGTATTGAGATAGGTCGCATAAAAATTAAGCCTAAAGCTGTCAAAACCGCTCCCAAAACTATAATTACATAAATCAGCATAGAGAAATATTGATTTGCCTTTTCTTTATCACCCTCACCAAGAGTTTTAGAAATTATGGCACTTCCTCCTGTACCAATCATAAATCCTAATGCACCGAGAATCATCAAAAACGGCATAATTAAGTTGACCGCCGCAAAAGGTATCTTTCCTACAAAATTTGAAAACGAATATTCCGTCCACAACTCCATATACTGATGTAAAAATCATCATAACTATTGACGGAAATACGAATTTCAACAGTTTTTTAAGTGTAAAATGCTCTGAAAGCTGTATTTTCATAAATTTTTTCCTCCCATAAAAAAATACGCTCGATTATTTTTCAATAACCGAGCGCACTCGACATCTTATCGACTTTACAATTCCGATTGTTAGTCCTCCGATGACCTATTTAATTTTAAAAAATTAAGAACCTCTTTTTGCCTTGCGTTTTCTTGTAGAAATAAGAGCTATAACAGCACCCGCAAAGGAAACTACTGCCGCAGATGACAAACCAATAACAAGTGGCATTGCAAATCCCGGAACCTTATACTTTTCTGAATAATTATAAATTACATAAATATCATTCTCAGTATAGACGCCGTTAGCATTGGCTGGTGTTTTGACAAGCTCATAGTCATCAAACTTCATGGCCTCTGTTGTGTAGCTTGATGTGCCGTCAGCCTTGCCTGTCATCACCTTTTTATCTAATACCTTTCCATCATCACCAATATAAACCGCAGTAACCTTTCCTGAATATATTACACCATCTCCATCAACCCAGCAAGTGCCACGAAGTGAATAGCCCTTGCCTGTTGAACTCTTATCAGTTTTAATACCTTTTTTAGGGTCTTTCATATTTGTGAAGATACAGTATGCTTCACTTGCATCAATAGTAAGAGTATACCAGCCATCTTCACTGCTCTTTTTCATTTCTGTACCAGGACTTTTTGCGGATATTACATTACGCTTATCATCGTCATCAAGCGTAAATACATATGCACCGACTTTTTCCCAGCCATTTTTATTATAGTAATTTATAACAAGCTTGTCAGCCTCTTTGGTCTTATAGTAATAAACTACTTCAAGCTCTTCACCAGTAAATGTTCCTGCGGTATTATCAGGAAGCTTTTCAAGGTCAAGCTCAAAGCCATCAATAGTCTTTACTGTTGTTGTATAAGCTGTGCCTTCTCTGCCCTCAATAGTAACTGAGCTTGCTATTTCCTGTGCAGCCATACCAAAGGCTTCATCACCTGCTCGCATATACTTGACAGTAACCTTGCCAACTGCACCATCAAATTTATTATAGTAATAAGTTACAGTCTGGTCAGCCTTTGTAAATGTTCCGCTCTCGTTACCTCTTACGCTATCAAAATCATATCTAAGGTTCAAGGATTCGTCCTTTGAAGTTGTGAACTTACCTCCCTCTTTGCCAGTGATAACCTGAGAACTTATAATCTCATCTGTTGCCTTATCTTTATATTCGATAGTAACCTTACACTTATCGCTTGTGAGATTGATTTTCTCAAAGCTTGATTTATCAACAAGAATCAAAGCTGAACCTGCGTCAACCTTAACTGTATTGCCCTTTACTGTTCCAAGGCTCTTAACACCTGCTGAAGTCTTATTTGCAATAATAGTCCATTCGCTTGGAAGCTTATCACCCTTGAGAGTTACTTCCTTTTCCTCAGTTGAGGAATTGAATATAAGAGCGACCTGTGACCACTCAGATTTAAGTTTCTTTTCTGTATTTGTGAGAGTATATGCAACTAAACCATCGCTATTATTCTCAGCAAATACCATTCTTTCACACGCGCCTGTTGTAGCATCTCTGAATGGTGAGAAAGCCTTTTTGATTTCGATAAGTCCGCTGTAATAAGATACCAAATCACGATATTTTTCAACATTAGACCAACTAAGCATATTTATGCTTGTAGACGATTTATAGCTATTTTCATCACCTTTTTTAGTTCTTGCAAATTCTTCACCAGCCTGCATAAATGTCAAGCCCTGTGAAGTAATATACATAGCACCAGTAAGCTTATTCATATCTACAAGCTCATCATCTCTATCTGTAAAGTTTTGGTCGGTTCTTGCAGATAGTACAAGCTTATCATATAGAGTATAATTATCATGTGCTGAAACATAGCTTACACACTGTGAAGGCTGATTTGCCCAACCACCAGTAGTAGTCTTTGTGTTATTTGCCTGTATGCTGTCTATAACATCACTGTCATTAGTACCCTGCTGTACAAAACCAGTATTAGCCGCAATAAAAACATCGCCCTTAATTGCATCACGAATTTTGTCATTAAATGCACCAATTCTGTTATCAAGCTTATTTATATTACTCTGAACAGCAGTAGCTTGACTTGTTCCAATAGTGCCACCTGTCCAAGGCTCACCATAGAGAATAATTTTCTTTCCACCATCAAGCTTATCGACAGCCTCACGAATCTTATTCATTGTTGTTACATCGTGTACACCCATAAGGTCAAAGCGGAAACCATCTATATGATATTCCTGAATCCAATAGAGAATAGAATCTATCATATATTTTCTGAACATAGCGTGTTCACTTGCGGTTTCATTTCCACAGCCTGAAGCATCACTGAATGTTCCGTCTTTGTTCATACGATAATAGTAATTAGGTACTGTCTTTTGGAACGAGCTATCCTTTGCAGTATAAGTATGATTGTAAACGACATCCATAATAACACCGATACCAGCATCATGAAGTGCCTTAATCATCTGCTTAAACTCGTTAATTCTGACATTTCCGTCATAAGGGTCAGAAGAATATGAGCCTTCTGGAACATTATAGTTCTTTGGGTCATAACCCCAGTTAAAAGCACCGTCCTGAGTTTCGTCAATAGTTGCATAGTCAAAAACAGGCAAAAGCTGAACATGAGTTACACCAAGCTCTTTGAGGTAATCTATACCTGTTGAAATAACGCCTTGACTATTAAGAGTTGTGCCTTTTTCTGTAAATGCAAGATATTTACCCTTATTAGCGTCCGTAACACCTGAATCAGGGCTTATAGAGAAATCACGAACATGAACTTCCCAAACAACCGTATCTGTCGGAGAATCATAGGTTATATGCTTGTCCTTATCCCAGCCGTCAGGGTCTGTCGAATCGAGGTCAACAACCATAGCTCTATTACCATTTACGCCAACAGCCTTGGCATAAATATCACAGGTTTCTTGAGCCTTGCCATCAGTTGTTACAATATATGTGTAGTAGGTATTCTTAATATCTCCAAAAACTGTATAATACCAAATACCATTATCACCTTTAAGCATTTTCAGATTAGAAATGACTCTTGCACCCTGTTCGATGTCACTTCCTGTTGTATAACGCTTAAGGTATACCTTTTCTGCACTTGGTGCCCATACCTTGAAAGTAGTTTTTTCTTTGGTATAGTTAGCACCAAGGTCGTTTCCGTCATAATACTGCTTATCAAGCTCGTGAGAGTATTTTTTTTCGGCAGCATATGCCGTATTTGGAACAGTCATTGCTATACCTCCTAATAAAATTGTTGCTGATAACATAGCTGATAAAAGCCTTTTTAACTTTGCCAAGCTAAAACCCCCCAATATAACAAAAAAGCGTGCAAATATATGAAATCTGGATAAACTACATTTCTTTCTACAACTTTTCCTAAAATCATTTTTTAAAGCCTGAACTTTTGCCATACCATATAATTCTATCATATTAAATCGAGATTTCAAGCCGTTTTTTTATTTTTGTTAAACATTTTATTATTTATCTATAAATGTCATATTCGTATAGTAATATATTCATAATAATGCAATTACCTTCGGTAAATTTTACATATTATTTTTACACTTGAAGCCATAAGTTACTATATAGTATAATAATTTAAAGATATTTTATAAAAAGGAAGTGTCAGTAATGAAGAAAAAACCATTTTCACAAATCAGGCAAATACTCATCAAAACCGCTATGGGAGAAATTAAACCAGACCTCATACTTCGTGGCGGAAAAATTATAAATGTTTTTACAGGCAAGATAAATTCAGGAGATATTCTCATTAAAGATGGCTATATCGCCGCTATCGGAGATTATTCGGAGATATATCCAAGCTCAGAAAACTTTGAAATAGTAAATCTTGACGGAAAATATGTTTCCGCTGGATTTATAAATGCTCATGTTCATGTTGAATCTTCTATGGTTCTGCCAAACACCTATGCTCGTGAGGAGGTTCGTTTTGGCACAACAACTATAATCACCGACCCTCACGAAATAGGAAATGTTGGCGGTATGCCTGCTCTTGAAAGTATACTCGAAATGACCGAAAACCTACCTATAAATTATTTTGTTATGTTACCAAGCTGTGTGCCATCAACACCATTTGAACACGCCGGTGCAGTTTTAACTGCTGATGAGCTTATCAAGCTTAAAAATAATCCTCGTGTTCTTGGTCTTGGTGAAATGATGAATGTTCCAGGTGTACTTGGCTGTTCTGAAGATGTTATGAACAAGCTTGATGCCTTTGATAATTACATAATAGATGGACATTCGCCAATGCTTTCAGGAAATTCCCTTTCAGCATATAAAGCCGCAGGAATTATGACCGACCACGAATCAGCCTCATTTAATGAAGCAATAGAAAAGCTTAAGCTTGGGCTTTCCGTTCTTGTAAGAGAAGGTTCAGCTGCAAAAAATCTTGAAGATATAATTCGTGGTGTTGTTGATAATTCAATAGATACTAATAATATGGCTTTCTGTACAGATGATAAACACCTAAGCGATGTTTGCAAAGAGGGTACTATCCGCTGTAATATAAAAAAAGCTATTGCACTTGGACTTTCCCCTATCATTGCATACAAAATGGCAACTATAAATGCCGCAAAAATCTATGGCTTAAAGCATATCGGTGCAGTTGCACCAGCATATAAGGCAGATTTAGTTATACTTGATGATATTGAAAATGTCAGCATAACAGAAGTTTATAAAGACGGTATTTCGTTTGAAAAGTTGAACTTTGAGCAAAAGTTGAATTGCCCTGAGTATCTGCTAAATTCAGTAAACTATGCACCTATTAAAGTTTCAAATCTTGAACTTCCTAAAAGTGATAAATATTCTGTAATAGGAATTATCGACAATCAGATTATCACTAAAAAGCTTGAATACACATATACTGATGCACAAAAAGCGCTTGCAAATGGAGAGCTTCTGAAAATCGCAGTAATAGAGCGTCATCACGCAACGGGTAATATGGGAATAGGTCTTATCAAAGGCTATGGCCTAAAAAATGGTGCAGTTGCCACAACCGTTGGACATGATTCACACAACATAATTGTTGTTGGAGATAATGACAGCGATATGCTTCTTGCAGTAGAAGAACTAAAGCGTATTAAAGGCGGATATACCGTTATAAGCAATGGAAAGGTTATCGAATCACTACCACTTATTTTCGGCGGATTGATGAGCGTACTTCCAACAGATGAATTTATTTCACAGCTTGATAAAACAATATCTGCTGCAAGAAATTTAGGTGTAAACAAAAATATCGACCCATTTATAACACTTTCATTTATGGCACTACCAGTAATTCCTGAAATAAGAATAACCGATATTGGAATGGTCGAAGTGTAATTAAGACAATTAAAAGTTTCGCTCAAGCTTTTTCAAAGACTCGTAGTACAAGGGCAATATTCCTTGTTACTCTCCACAAAGAGTGACACTTTTTAAATCAATAAAAAACGCAGTAAAGTCAATTTTCGTTTGGCTTTACTGCGTTTTGCTTTTAGCTTAGATTACATATGCTTTGGCTCAAAAGAAAGACAATCTGTACATTGCTTAACTGTTGGGTTATTCTCGTGAGTACCTACCTTAATGGTATCAAGAGAACAATAATTAGCTGATTCGCAATGATTTGAACATTGTGTTACCGTACATTCAATACATCTGTTTGGCTGACAATTACAATCCATTTTTTATTCTCCTCAAATTATAATTTCAAACGACTGCCCGAACCGTTTTTTTCGGTAAGCTTTTGTCGTCCTCAATTATCTTAACCAAAACATCTTGCTTTATGCAAAAAATTATTCAAGGCTCAATTTCAAATAATCTCCTTAATTTACGGTAGCTATTACCTCTACTTATATAAGATAAAAAACTAATAATAATTTCAGGAGGTGAACTTCTTGACTGAATATCTTTGTCTTAGTGATTTACTTGACTCTGACCTTTCAAGCTATGAATATTTTTGTTCATTGCCAGAAAATATAAAACAAAAAATCGAAATGGAGGACGCAAGAAGCTTTTCAGAAATGCAAGCTATTGCAAGACAAGAAAAACAAAAAGGATTTTTATTTTAATTTTCTCTGCTTATGAATATTTTTCCCGAATTTACTCAAAATAATCTAAAAAACACAAGGGAGAATTATTATGGAAATTACAATTTCAAATGTTCATGGCAGAGAAATCATTGATTCACGAGGAAATCCAACAGTTGAGGCAGAAGTTACTCTTATAGACGGTTCATATGGCAGAGCTGCCGTTCCGAGCGGTGCTTCTACTGGAGTTTATGAGGCACACGAACTTCGTGATAATGATAAAATGAGATATGGCGGAAAGGGTGTTCTAACCGCCGTTGAGAATATTAACACTCTTATCTCAAAATCTATTATTGGAATGAATGCGCTTAATCAAAGAGCCATTGACAAAGTTCTTAATGCTGAAGATGGTACAGAAAACAAAAGCCATCTTGGTGCTAATGCAATTCTTGCAGTTTCTCTTGCAACAGCCAAAGCGGCCGCAGATTTCATTGATATTCCACTTTTCCGCTATATAGGCGGTGTAAATAGTTATAAATTACCTGTTCCTATGATGAATATTTTGAATGGTGGTGCTCATGCGTCTAATAATATAGATATTCAAGAATTTATGATTATGCCTGTTGGAGCAGACTGTTTTTCTCATGGCCTTAGAATATGCTGTGAAATCTATCATACTCTTGGAAAAGTAATCAAAGAGCGTGGAGGCTCAACTGGTGTTGGTGACGAGGGTGGTTATGCCCCAAACCTTGAAAGCGATGAAGAAGCTCTCAAACTCATATGTGAGGCTATCCAAGAGGCAGGATATTCAACTGATACTGTAAAAATTGCACTTGATGCTGCCGCAAGCGAATGGTATGCCGAGGGCAGTTACAGACTTCCAAAGCGTGGCACTATACTTTCAAGTGAAAATGTTTCAGAATATTTCGGAGAGCTATCTGAAAAATATCCTATAATCTCTATCGAAGACCCTCTAAGTGAACACGATTGGAAAGGCTGGACTCATATTACGAAACAGCTTGGAAATAAAATTCAACTTGTCGGTGATGACCTTTTCGTAACAAATACAGAGCGTTTAAAAACCGGCATAGAGCTTGATGCAGGAAATTCAATTCTTATCAAGATGAATCAGATTGGTACTCTTACCGAAACTCTTGATGCCATAGAAACTGCTAAAAAGCTGGTTATACCACTGTAATTTCCCATCGTTCAGGTGAAACAGAAGATTATACTATTGCAGACTTAGCAGTTGCCATAAACGCTGGTCAGATTAAAACAGGCGCTCCTTGCCGAAGTGAAAGAGTTGCAAAATATAACAGACTTTTACGAATTGAGCAAAAACTTGGTGCATGTTCCGAATACGGAATATAAAACCTCATAAATCAAAGAGGGCGGAATAAATCCGTCCCTTACATAAAATAAAAGCCTCCGCTTTTTATGGCGGAGGCTCAAATTATATTTGATTTATAAATTACTTAGAAGAAACCTTCTTCTTTGTAAGAACAACTGCTGTAAGAGCTGCTGCTGCAAATACTGCTGCAAGAGCAATAGGTGTTGCAGAATCGCCTGTCTCTACGCCATTCTTACCGTCCTTACCATCGTTTGAAGGAGTTGCAGGCTGCTTAGACTCTGCTGGAGCAGGCTTGCTTGGTTCTTCGCTTGGCTCTGGTACAACTGAAGCCTCACCAGAAGCATCGAATACTACCCAGTTACCTTCCTTATATGTAATAGCAGCACCATCTTCCTTAGCCTCTGCAGATTCTATATTTGGAATATAGATGTTGCCAGCGTTTGCTGTTGCATCAACCTTAACGTCAGTTGTCTGAGCCTTTGGATTCTCTGGAGAATAAGCTACATTTCCTTCTGCATCCTTATCAGGAACGAGGTTATTGAAGATAATCTTTGTTGTTTCGGCATTATACTCGACAGCCCAAACATCTGTACCTTCAATCTGGATAGCTTCCTGTCCTGGCCATGTTGCGTTCTCTTCAGGAGTCCACCAGTAAGCACCAACTTTAGTCCACTTTGATTCGCTATTATCGAAGAAATAATACTTAGGGAGGTTTTCTTCGCCGAGCTGCTCAGCTGCTTTCTTATATGCTTCTGCATACTTACCAGCTGGAACTTCTGGAACTGAAGGCTCCTCTGAAGACTCTGAAGGCTCTGAAGGTATAGGAGCTGGAGCTGCTGGCTCTTCTGTGCCAACATACCATGTGTCAATACCGCCCTTACCTGTACGAGTATCAAAGTAAACTGTTACATCCTTGCCATATTGCTCTTCTGTGAAAGAGCAGTTGTCCTGGCTATTAGCTGTAACACCATCTGCATTAGCTGCACCCCAGCTATAATCCCAACCGCCGTTTGCACGAACCTTATAAGTAGAACTTGCACCCTCTTCAGGAACAGGAACTGATACGGTTGCTGTGTAAAGACCGTCGCCATCTTCATCTGTAAGAGCTACATCGCCTTCCCAGGTATTGAAATCGCCGATAACGCCGTATGTAGCACCCTCTGTCTCAAAATCTTCATAAACAGCTGATGCTGAAGCTGTTGAAGCAACAACTACAGAAGCTACTGTTGCACCTGCAAGAAGAATGCTTAATGCTTTCTTATTCATTTTCATTGTAATTTCCTCCTAATTAAAATATTAGAAATTTTTTGTATTATTGAAATTATACCTATCAAGTTATAAGCACAATTTCAATTTAGGTTAAATATACCACATTTCTTACAACTTTGCAATAAATTTTCCTAAGTTTTTACCCAAAATCAAATTTTTGTGTTATTTTTACCAAAGTTACACACTTTAGTTTGTGCAACTTCATAGTATTTTAAGACATATTCGAGTTAATTTGACAAGTATAGTGTAATAGATTATAATATTTTTTAATAGCTTTAATAATATTGAAAGGTGGTTTAGGACAACTAAGTCCTGAAATTTATGATAAAATATTGTTCACGCTGTAAAAAAATATTTGACACTGAAAACGATAAGTGCCAGAAATGTGGCAAAAATCTTATTGAAAAGCCCGCCGGAGAATCACCCGTCTGCATAATAACAACGGGCGGTTTTGAGCTTGAGCGTATAAAATCCGCTTTAGAAAGTGAGGGTATCCCTTGTGTAATTAAAGAAGCCGAGGGCAATGTTAATATGAAAATTCTTAACGAGGGTGACCTTGGCGAAAATAATATTATTGTGCCTCTTGCCGCATATAACCACGCTTGCGATGTTCTGATAGGAATAGGTGCAATGAAGCCTGAGGATAATACACTAACTGTTCCTGAAGACATAAAAATTGATGATTTAGACCAAGATATGAGCCCAAGAAAGCGTTTTTGGGTAAGATTAGCCTCAATAGTCTTGTTTATAATAATTGTCTGGATAGTCATTACTGCAACAGATGCAGGAATCGCTTTATTTAAGAATCTTTTTGGTGCGTAACAAAATCTTTAAAAAAACAATGTTAAAGCACTTTGAGCTAAAAAAAATAGTTCAAAGTGCTTTTTATTATTTCTTATTTCCTTTAAATTCTTTTTCAACAATAAGAATTTCTTCTTTTTTAACACATTCTCTGCCATCAAAATCTAATCTTATAACATACGGCATAAAGTCAATCATTCTTAAAAAACTATCACAATTATAGCTATGGTCAAAATAATTCAAAATTGTACTTAAAGCTGTCCCATGTGTACCAAGAATTATTGTATCTTTTGGGTGACTGTCTAAAAGCTCAAATAAGGCTGAAATGTTTCTTTCCTGAACACTTCTAAGCGATTCTCCACCTTCTTCGTGGTAGTCAAAATCCTCCCATCTCTTTTGGAACATTCCAAGATTATTACCGTTAAAGCCTTTTTCACGCTCTCTAAAGCGTTCGTCTGTATCAATCTTCAAGCCATGACTTTCCGCACAATGCTTTATTGTGTCAATACTCCTTTTATACGGACTTGATATTGCATAGGTCAATTTAACATCTTTTAAAGCTTCACAAACTTTTTCACTGTCAGCAATTCCCTCATTTGTGAGAGGTCTGGTCTTGTCATCTGCCCAAGAAAATTCTGGCTGTGCGTGCCTTACAAAATAAACTGTTGCCATTTTATTTCTCCTTACTTTTCAAACACTTAAAACTGTAACCAACATATCCAGCATAAACGCAAAAATTATAATTGTTAAGAAGAAGTCTTGAAAGTTCGAGAAAATATTACTTATAAATTGACCATTCTTATCAAAAAGACTTGTCATACTTTTAGAAATATTCGGATTTATAATCTTATCATCTGCAAGCCACCAAATTGCTAATAATGCTGAACTAACATTTGCTATTATGGTTGTTATCATAACTTTTTTGCTGTATCTTCCTTCTATCAGCCTAACTACATCTCTTATAATTCCGACAACACTAAACATAACAATTATATACCAAGTTTGCCTAATTGTTTCAAGATTAAAAATCGGAATAAATTCATTATACATAACAATGCAGAAAATCTGTGGTGCAGTCAGAAATACAACTAAGAATATCACTGATATTCCAATACTAATAATTGAATCTACTTTTGATATTTTTTCATTTTTCTTAGGGACAGAAGGTAAACTATCCAAATTGCTTGTTGTATCAATTTTAATATCCTTATGGTAGAAAAATGCGAAAAGTGCTGTTACAAAACCAAATGCTACTCCAACACTGATAATTAAATTTGTAGTTAAAGATGCAATAAAAGTTGCAGTTGATGATACTACATTTTCTATACTATTACTTTTTGAAAAATCAAAAATTCCTGAAATTATATTAGCAAGAATAATTCCAAAGATTGTACAAATCATAACGATTTTAAGTACATATTTATAAGTAGAGTAATACGGAGAACCTATCAAACATTTTTTATTGTCTGGATTGTATTTTTCATAAAGTTCTTCGGGTGTTCCAAGCTCTGTAAGAACAACTCTTATATCCTTTTCTTCTGGAACAAGCTCTCCACAGCGTTCCAATAGCATATCGTCAATCAGTGTTCTAAGTTCGTCAGAAATATCTTTTTGAACCTTTTGTGGCAGTCTTTTAGTAACCGCATAGATATATCTTTCAATCAAATCATTTTTCATTATTATCCTCCAATAATCTATTAACATTTTGTGAAAAGTTATTCCAATGATTAACTACTCTCTCAAGTACAATCAAACCATCATCAGTTATCTTATAGTATTTTCTTGGCTTTGCTTCACTTGTTTCCCACTCACTTTTTAGCAGACCTTGAGATTCAAGACGCCTCATTAAAGGATAAAGTGTATTTGCTTCAATAGGTATACCATTATCCTGAAGTTTTTTAACAAGGTTATATCCATACATTGGTTCTTTTAGCTGACTAAGAACTAAAAGTATCAATGTTCCTCGCCTTAATTCCAAAATAAGACCTGAAACTATTTCATCATGATTCATATGCTTCACCTCACACCTTATTGTGTGTAATTATTATACTGTATATCACACACTATGTCAAGAAAAAAATTTTCAATACAAAAAAGGCAGAAGCCTAAGCCTCTGCCTTTTATAATATTCAGAAAATAATTATCAGTTTGTGATAGTTCTCTCTGTTTCCTTATCGAAGATATGGATTTTCTCAACATCGAATGCGATTTCGATTGGCTCGCCTGCTTCAGCAGTAGATGATGGGTCAACACGAGCAATAGCAGATTCGCCCTCGATTGTCATATAAACATAGATTTCAGCACCCATAAGTTCTGTAACTTCAACCTGTGCCTCGATGATGTCAGTTGCTTTCTCGAGGAACTCTGGGTCATCGTGAACATCTTCTGGACGGATACCGAGAATAACATCTCTGCCAACAAACTTAGAAAGAATGTTGTTCTTATTCTTAGACTCTGGAAGAGTAATAGTATACTTACCAAATGAAATACCGTAATCTTCACCTGCTCTTACGATAGTAGCATTGATGAAGTTCATTTGAGGAGCACCCATAAATCCTGCAACGAAGAGGTTGCAGGGCTTCTCATAGAGGTTTTGTGGTGTATCAACCTGCTGAATGAAGCCGTCCTTCATAACAACGATTCTATCACCCATTGTCATAGCCTCTGTCTGGTCATGTGTAACATAGATAAATGTTGTGCCAAGTCTCTTATGAAGCTTAGAAATCTCTGTTCTCATCTGAGTACGGAGCTTAGCATCGAGGTTTGAAAGCGGTTCATCAAGGAGGAAGACCTTAGGGTCACGAACGATAGCACGACCAAGAGCAACACGCTGTCTCTGACCACCTGAAAGAGCCTTGGGCTTTCTGTCGAGAAGGTGAGAGATATCAAGAATACGAGCAGCCTCTTCAACTCTTCTTCTCATTTCTTCCTTTGGAGTCTTTCTGAGCTTAAGACCGAAAGCCATGTTATCAAAAACAGTCATATGAGGATAAAGAGCGTAGTTCTGGAAAACCATTGCAATATCTCTGTCCTTAGGTGAGATGTCATTAGAAAGGACATCACCGATATAAAAGCTCGCCCTTACTGATTTCTTCAAGACCTGCAATCATACGGAGAGTAGTTGACTTACCACAGCCTGAAGGTCCAACAAAGATAATAAATTCTTTATCTTCGATTTCGAGGTTGAAGTCGCTAACAGCTACAACATTACCGTCATAAACCTTATATACATTTCTTAGTGATAAACTTGCCATAATTTGCTTCCTCCTGTGGGTAACCCGATTTAATTCAATAATAATATAATAACAGATTTGCAAAAAGAATGGTATTCATTTTTTTACTAAATCTAAGATGTTCAGTTTATGTATATTGCCCAAAAACAAAAAAAAGGCTGTCTTTTTGTACTAACTGCATAGTTGCTTTTGTACAATTTGTATAATATTATTTAGAACCATTTTTTATATTCTAATGACTTAAAATTAAAATATCCTAAAGAATCTTTTCTCTGCTCAAAGCTTGATTAATTTCTTCTGAAGAAAGTTCTCTTGCTTCTCCAGACGAAAGCTTATCATCAAGCAAAAGACCACCAATTCTAAGTCTTTTAAGCTCTAAAACCTCAGTCCCAACTGCATGAAACATTCTCTTAATCTGATGAAACTTGCCCTCACAAATTTCTACAAGAGCAGTATTTTTACCAATAATCTTCATATCTGCCGGCAGAAAATCATCTCCGCCCTCGCTTATACCCGCCCTAAATTTTTCAACATCATTCTCTGCAAGCTTTCTGTCAACAACCGCTTCATATAGCTTATTGACATGGCTTTTCGGTGCAAGCAGCTTATGCGAAAATTCGCCGTCATCTGTAATTATCAGCAAACCCTCTGTGTTTCTGTCAAGCCTACCCGCAGGAAATAAATCTTTGCGTCTGAGTTCAGGTGGAAGCAGGTCAAGCACAGTCTTTTCTCTACTATCTCTGCTTGCCGAAACAACTCCTTTTGGCTTATTTAACATTATATATATGTAACGCTTATATAGAATTGGTTCATCATCAAGAGTAATTTCGCAATTTTCTGGGTCAAATTTATCTTCAGACCTTGCAACAATTTTCCCATCAACCTTTATTCTTCCTTGCTTTATAAGCATTTTTATTTCTTTTCGACTTGCAATCTCTTGTGATGACAGAATTTTATCTATTCTTAAAAGAGCCATACAAAATCCCCTTTCTGATAGATTTTAACATATCAATTTTATTACTGCAAGATTTTTTCTTCATCATTTGACAAGCAATTATAAATAATAGTATAATTCAAACAATATCAATTAAATTAGGCTGATTTTATAAATAAAAGTAAAATCAAAAATATATTGAAGTTATAAGCTATATAGCTTTTTGTACTGATTCTTAACGAAAACTTAATACTTTGCTTTTAGAAAGCATCATTGATATATCTTAAATAAAGACAAAAAACATCTTCCAGAATATAACAAAAAAGTAGAACGCATCTTGACAGCGGAGGCACTCCACTTTGAATAAAACCTTTAACTTAAAAAACTTAGACGCGAATAGCAAACTACAATTTAACAAAAAAGTAGAACGCGTCTTGACAGCGGAGGCACTCCACTTTGAATAAAACCTTTAACTTTTTATCTAAACTTACGCTAACTGAATAATAAAAATATCCTCCCTATCTTTGGGATAAATCAGGAGAAAAACAATGAGTCTTACGGTTTCAATCTGTGTAATTGCGTATAATGAAGAAAATACAATTTCTGGTATACTTTCGGATATTCTCTATCAGACATATCCTCATAAGCTTACTCAAGTAGTTCTTGTTAATTCACGCTCAGAGGATAACACCCAGAAAATAATGGAGCAGTTTGCCAATTCAAACAGCAAAAATTATATAAGCATAGATATTCTTGAAAACAATAAGCGTTCACAGGCATCAGGCTGGAACACTGCTCTTAAAAAAGCTATTGGTGATGTTATAATCAGAGTAGATGCTCACGCATCTATTCCAAAAGATTTTATTGAAAAAAATATAAATGTTATTGAAAGTGGCGAAAATATAAGTGGGGGTTCAAGACCTAATATTATAATAGACCCTACGCCAATGAAAGAAACCTTGCTTCTCGCAGAAAGCTCTATGTTTGGCAGCTCAATAGCTTCATATCGCAGAGAAAGCAACAAAAAACAATATGTAGATTCTATGTTTCATGCCGCATATAGGAGAGAAGTCTTTGAAAATGTTGGCGGTTTTGATGAAACTCTTGGCAGAACAGAAGACAACGAACTGCATTACCGTATGCGTCAGGCTGGATATAAATTTTGTCTTTCTCCTGATATAATCTCATATCAGCACACAAGAACAACACTTAAAAAAATGCTGGCACAGAAATTCGGAAACGGCAGATGGATAGGCTTAACTCTTGGAGTTTGTCCAAAATGTCTTTCTGTTTTTCATTTTGTGCCATTTTGTTTTGTATTAGCAATAATAGGTTGTGTAGCATTAAATATAATAGGTACAGTATGTGGATTTGGAATTTTAAAACTGCCTTTATATATTCTTGGAATAACCTATCTCTTAGCTGACCTTGTTATGACTATTACAGCTGTTATTTCAGCAAAGAAACATCTTAGCGAATTAATTTTGCCATTTATTTTTCCTATGCTTCATATAGCCTATGGACTTGGAACCGTTGTAGGAATATTTCAAATGCCATTCTGGTTAAAGAAAAGGGATAAAAATTCTAAACAAAATATTGAAAATGTAAGTATTGAAATGAAAAAAATAAGCAAAAACTAAAATTGGACATTTCGTTTTTTAAATATATGTAAAATTAACTTTAATTTGTACCGAATATTATATTTAAATGTATCATAATTTTGGTATTTTGATTATTATTTATAAAAATTTTATAAAATTTTGTAATATCTATTGAAAATTCCGAAAAAATTTAGTATAGTTAAATAGATGAGTAAATTTGAAAGCGGTGATATTTTATGCAGTGTCCTGAATGCGGTAGCGAGTGGAAAGCAAGCAATCGCATAGATCTCATACAGCGTTGCCCTTTCTGCGGTGCAAGCCTTGAAAAAAGAAGCTCCTCGACCAATCACATTTACTAACGCTAAGGAAGGCGTTCGCTATATTGTCGATAATTTCGGCAGTGATGTAATTGTTGATAATGAACGATTTACAAAGCTTCTCAACAAGTTTATGCCTAAGCTCAAGCAGGAAAGAAAAAGTAATTGTCGAAGCAATGAACGAAGGAGTCTGCACTACATTATATGATGTGACAGACCAAAGTGAAATTGATAAGTGCATTGCAATTCTCCAGTCAATCAAAATCTTGACACAAGATGCCTGCATGGCTGAAAAATGGGCATGCTATGCCGTAGAAACTATCGTATACGCTCTCGGATGGAGTGTCCCTATGTTTGGAATCACTCCAAATATTCATATGTATCAAATTCCTGAAACAGTAAGTCACCCTTGGAATCAAGAAAATCCAAATGAAGTTTGGGTTCAACCGAACCAAGTTTGGGTTAATCCTGTTGAAAGCAATGGTGACGCTTGGGATAGTCAAAAGCAAGATGTCATAGAGGTATCAGAAGAAGAACTTAACAAGCCTTCTGAAAAAAATCAAATTCCTGTTTATGACACTCATATATTTGAACAACCATCCGAAAATGATAAATCTGTCGAACCACAAGCTGAGAAATCAAATGAACCAGTTGTCGAATCTCCTGTTATCGAGCCTCCTACAGAAGAAGCTCAAGAACCAGTTATCGAGTCTCCTGTTATCGAGCCTCCTACAGAAGAAGCTCAAGAACCAGTTATCGAATCTCCTGTCTTCGAGCCTCCTACAGAAGAAGCTCAAGAACCAGTTGTCGAATCTCCTGTTATCGAGCCTCCCTACAGAAGAAACTCAAGAACCAGTTATCGAGTCTCCTGTTATCGAGCCTCCTACAGAAGAAGCTCAAGAACCAGTTATCGAATCTCCTGTCTTCGAGCCTCCTACAGAAGAAGCTCAAGAACCAGTTATCGAATCTCCTGTTATCGAGCCTCCTACAGAAGAAGTTCAAGAACCAGTTATCGAGTCTCCTGTCTTCGAGCCTCCTACAGAAGAAGCTCAAGAACCAGTTGTCGAATCTCCTGTTATCGAGCCTCCTACAGAAGAAGTTCAAGAACCAGTTATCGAGTCTCCTGTCTTCGAGCCTCCTACAGAAGAAGCTCAAGAACCAGTTGTCGAATCTCCGGTTATCGAGCCTCCTGTAGAAGAAGCTCAAGAACCAGTTATCGAGTCTCCTGTCTTTGAGCCTCCTACAGAAGAAGTTCAAGAACCAGTTATCGAAACCTGTAGATGATAAAACTTCTGTTGCTGAACAAGTAAATGAAGAAAATCATCAAAATAATGCTCCTCAACAGCCACCATTTGGTCAAGCACCTGAGCAGCAGTATAATAATCCATGGGGTATGCCACCTCAACGAGGTGCTGAGGGTCAACAACCTCCTTATAATCCTTGGGCTTATGGTCCTTATGGTATGCCACCTCAACAAGGTGCTGAGGGTCAGCAACCTCCTTATAATCCTTGGGCTTATGGTCCTTATGGTATGCCACCTCAACAAGGTGCTGAGGGTCAGCAACCTCCTTATAATCCTTGGGCTTATGGTCCTTATGGTATGCCACCTCAACAAGGTGCTGAGGGTCAGCAACCTCCTTATAACCCTTGGGTCTATGGTCCTTGGGGTATGCCACCTCAACAAGGTACTGATGGTCAACAACCACCTTATAATCCTTGGGGTGTTTCGCCTCAGCATAATGCTCATCAATCTACTGAAGAAGCAAATCCTAAGGTTGAAAAAGAACCTGAACCACCAACAGTCGAAAAAAAGAGGCTGAGCCAGCTGTTGAAACAACGCAAGAACCAGAAGCTCCATTCATTCCACAGCCAGAATCAGCAGCTAAGAAAAATGATATTGATATAGACCAATATATGGATGCTCCTTGGGCTGTACATAATAGAGAAAATAATAGAGAAACTGATGTTAAGCCTATTGATATTCCAACAAATTCAACAGGCACAACAGACCGTACAAACGGTTTTAGCGTTTCAAATGAAGCATTACAGCAAGACGCTCCAATTTCTTCCGAACAATCAGCTCAGACACCAGCAGAAAGTCATGAACCTATTCATAAAGTTGATTTTTCTTCATTGAATATAACCCCATCTGATGAGCCTATTTCTAAGCCATCAATGGAAAATACACCTGTTGTTGAAATTCCTCAGCCTGAGGCAAATGCTTCTCCAGCTGAGAATTCTGCAGCAGAAGAGGTTGCAGTAAATATTCCGGAGCCAAGTGCTCCTGAAACCTCAAGTAGCATTAATGAAGTATTCACAAAGGAAGATGCTAAGAAGTTCACTCTCAATCATGTTCAGATTCCTGAAGGTGTTATCCGTATTGATAATGAAGCCTTTAAAGATAACCAAAAGATTGAAGCTGTTGTACTTCCAACATCTCTTAAAGAAATCGGAGATAGTGCATTTGAGTGTTGTAGTAAGCTTCTTACAATCAATATTCCTGAAAATGTAACCGATATAGGAAAATGTGCATTTAAAGGTTGTTCCTCAATTACATCTATTAAACTTCCTGATAGCATAACAAGAATCAATGCAGAATGCTTTGCTGGCTGCGAAAAACTTAAAGATTTCAAGATACCATCATCAGTAAGTCATATAAGCAGACATTCATTTATGAATTGTGCAAGTATTGTTGATATTGAAATTCCTGATGGAATTCATGGTCTTGCCGAAAATATTTTCAGCGGTTGTAAGTCACTTCAGACAATAAAAGTTCCTGATAGCGTATCTCAGATACATAAGAACTGCTTTAGCTGGTGTGAATCTCTCACAACAATCAATCTTCCTGAGGCTATCACAGAAATTGCTCCTGGCTCATTCACAGGTTGTGAAAAGCTTAAAACTCTTGATATTCCATCAAGAGTTACAAAAATTGGTTATGGTGCATTCAGTAAGTGTACTGGACTTAAATCACTCACACTTCCTGATACTATTACAGAAATCGAAGAGAACGCATTTCTCGGTTGTCGTGCTCTTGTTGTTTATTGTTCTTCGGAGAACGCTTATATTAAGAGATATTGCAGACTCAATCGTATAAGATGTAAGAGCAGTACTTAAACTAAAATACTTAAAAAGCCTCTCAAGTAAATGGGAGGCTTTTTTCTTTAAAAGAATATCGCTTAAAATGTTCAAAATCAAGCTAATATATACGCTATTCATTACCTTACACAAAATTTTCTATGAAAATTCTTTTAAAAGGTTGATTTTTTTCTTATTTTTGTGTAAAATGTATAGAGAGATTTTATATTATCGGGCGATAATTCATACGAACTAATTAAACACAAAGTGAGGTATAAATATGTCTAACAGACTTTTTCAAGGCGTTATCCACCAAATGAGAGACACCATCGACCGTGCCATAGGAGTTATTGATGAAACATCTGTCGTTATCGCTTGTAGCGAGCTTGGTAAAATCGGCGAAGTAAACGAAAATATCACAACAGATATGCTCTCCTCCGCTACACCTTTCGTACTTAATGGCTATACTTATAAGCCTTTCGGCAGTAAGCCAAGATGTGAATATGCTGTTTTTGTAGCAGGCAATGATGACCTTGCACAAAAATATGCAATGCTTCTTGCTATATCTCTTGGAAGCATAAAGCAATACTATGATGAAAAATATGACCGTGGCAATTTTATTAAGAATGTCATACTTGACAATATTCTGCCTGGTGATATATATTTAAAGGCAAAAGAACTCTCGTTTCAATTCCGAAGTTACTCGTGTATGCTTCGGCATCAAGATTATCTCTAAGAACGATATTTCTGCTTACGATGTCATTCAAAACCTCTTCCCTGATAAAAGCAAAGATTTCGTTATCAATATCAACGAATCTGATATAGCACTTGTCAAAGAAATTAAGTCAGAAACAGATTCTAAAGACCTTGAGAAGCTCGCAAGCTCTATTGTAGATACTCTTTCTGGCGAATTTTACACACATTGTGTTATCGGTATAGGAACTCCTGTTGAGGGCATTAAGGACCTTGCTCGTTCATATAAAGAGGCACAAATCGCTCTTGAGGTTGGTAAGGTATTCGATACAGAAAAGACTATTGTAAGCTATGATAATCTCGGTATCGCTCGTCTTGTCTATCAGCTTCCAACTACACTCTGCGATATGTTCCTTAAAGAAGTTTTCAAGCGTGGCTCTATTGAATCTCTCGACCAAGAAACTCTCTTTACAATTCAGCGTTTCTTCGAGAATAACCTCAATGTTTCTGAAACATCAAGAAAGCTTTTTGTTCACCGAAATACTCTTGTTTATCGTCTTGAGAAAATTAAAAAGCTTACCGGTCTTGACCTCAGAGAATTTGAAGATGCTATCGTATTTAAAGTAGCACTTATGGTTAAGAAATATCTTTCATCTAATCCAATCAAATACTAATTCATAAACATAAACATTACAAACTCAAGAATAAAGTTGTCTTGTAGCTGGCAGTTTTCTGCCTCTATAAGGCGACTTCTTGGTTTATATAGGGGTTGAATTTTTATTGATACTATACAAATATCAAAAAATATAATAATATATTACATTGATATTGTATAAGTAATATTTCAATATTAAATTTTCTTATCATTTACTAAAAGAAAGGTCTTGTCTATGATTCATTTTAAAAATGTATCTAAGGTATATTCAACAGGCACAAAAGCACTCGACAATGTAAGCTTAGATATAAATAAGGGCGAGTTCGTCTTTATAGTTGGACCATCAGGAGCAGGAAAAAGTACATTTTTAAAGCTCATTATGCGTGAAGAAGCCACCACAGAGGGTGAAATTTCTGTCAACGGCTATAATCTTGTCAAAATCAAAAAACGCAAGATTCCATATCTTCGCAGAACTATGGGAATAGTTTTTCAAGATTTCAGGCTTATAGAAAAAATCTCTGTTTTCGATAATGTTGCCTTTGCTATGAGAGTAATCGGCATTTCAGAAAAATCTGTGCGTAAGCGTGTAGAATATATTCTTGGTCTTGTCGGACTTTCAGAAAAAGCTGGTAGCAAGCCAAGTGAGCTTTCAGGCGGCGAGCAACAGCGTGTCAGCCTTGCAAGAGCATTGGTAAATAATCCCGAACTTATAATTGCGGACGAGCCTACTGGAAATATCGACCCTGAGCTTTCATATGAAATTATGGAGCTTCTTGTTGAGATAAATAAGCGTGGCACAACGGTTTTAATTGTCACACATGAACATAACCTCGTAAATGAATTCGGCGGAAGAATTATTAAAATCAATGGTGGAAAAATCGTTGGGGATTATATTCGGGAGGTGGAGCAATGAAATTCAAAAGTTCAGGCTATCTCATAAAGGAAGGCATAAAAAGCATCTGGAATAACCGAATGATGTCGCTTGCAAGTATAGGTGTTCTTATTTCTTGCCTTTTGATTACTGGTGCGGCTGTTGTTACATCTATGAACGCATCAAGCCTTATATCATCTATTGGTGATACCAATATGATTACTGTATATCTCGACCCACAGATTTCTGATGTTGACGCTCTTAAGCTCGGAGCTAAATTCGATTTACTTGATAATGTTAAATCAAGCGAATTTTATTCAAAATCAAAAGCTATTGAAGATTATCACCAAATGCTTGGCGATGATATTTATGCAAATATGCAAGGCGAAGATAATCCCTTGCCACACGCATATAAAGTGAGTTTAGAAGATTTCTCAAAATACGAAGAAACTGTTAAAGAGCTTAAAAAAATTGATGGTGTATATCAAATAAGCAATCGTAGTGATATTGCAAGAAAGCTTACTAAGCTAAATACACTTGTAACATACATAGGCATAGCCGCCGTAATAGTTTTGGGCTTAGTTACACTTTTCATCATCTCAAATACGGTTAGAATGACAATGTATTCAAGACGCTTTGAGATTAGCATAATGAAATCTGTTGGTGCAACAAATTCATTTGTACGAATACCATTCTTAGTTGAAGGTATGGTTATAGGTCTTATTTCAGGAATTATCTCATCTATTGTTATGATTGCTCTATATAACCCAATATTAGAGGCTATTCGTAGTATTGCATCTGTTGTTTATAAAGCAAGTATTCCTATATCCGATATTTGGATATATATTGTTCTTGCATTCTTAGGCTCTGCTGTTCTTATAGGTGCTTTGGGAAGCTTTATATCTGTTTCAAAATACCTCAAAAAGGAAGGAGGAGAGATTCTTGGCTGGTAAAAAATTTAAAAAAATCTTATCAATTACTGCTTCAATACTAACTATGACTCTTATTCTTTCACAATCTACATTTGCGTTTGATGCTGAATCTAACAAAAATGAACAGGCTGCCTTACAAAAGCAAGCAGAACAATATGAAAGAACACTCAAAAAAACTCGCAATGATATTTCCGAAAAGCAAGCATATGCAAAAGCTCTTCAAGGAAAAATCGAAACCCTTAGCAAACAAATAAAGCTCAGCAATGAAAAAATTGATGCACTTAACAAAAGTATTAAAGAAAAGCAAAATGAAATTGATAAGAAACTCTCTAAAATTGAAAGCAAAATGACTCAGCTTCGTGCAAGACTTCGTGCAATTTATATAGCTGGAGATACCTCATCTTTGGAAATAATTCTTGGAGCAAAAGATTTCTCCGATTTTATAGACAAGGCTGAGCTTGTTGAAAGTATTTCCTCTTATGACAGCAATTTAATCAATGAGCTTAAATCAGAGATGTCAACAATAAGCGGACAGCAAAAATCCTTAAGAGCAGAAAAAAAATCTGTTGAAAAGGAAAAGAAATCTCTTGAAAACCAAAAAAGCGAAATCAATAAACTTTCTGAAGAAAATAGCACTATTATTGCTGAACTTCAAGGCGTAGAAAGTGCAACTCTTGATTCAATCGGAGAAAATAAAGAAAGCCAAGCTGCACTCGAAAAAGAGCTTAAAGAGTATTTCGAGCAACAGAAAAAACAAGCCGAGGAAAATGCCAAAAAGCAAAACTCCAATAATGCTAAACCATCTACAAACAGCAATAAGAATAACGCTTCTAATAATAACAGTAGTAGCAATAACAATACAAATAATACTAAGCCTGATGATAACAGCAATAATAACAATACAACAACTACACCAAGTTCTGGCGAATATGTATGGCCATGCCCAGGATTCTATTATCTAATATCTACATTTGATGAAAATCGAGGTTCAAGTAATCACGGTGCATTAGATATAGCTGGTGGCGGAATTTACGGTGCTCAGGTTATAGCTGCAAGAGAAGGTACAGTCGTTTCATCATTCAGTGGCTGTACCCACGATTATGGTAAAAGCTCCTCCTGTGGTTGTGGAGGCGGTTATGGCAACTATGTAGTAATAGAGCACAGTGATGGTAAAACAAGCTTATATGGTCATTTATCAGCGGTTTATGTAAACTATGGCGACTATGTAAGTGCAGGTCAACTTATCGGTCGTGTAGGTTCGACAGGCTATTCAACAGGACCACATCTACATTTTGAAACAAAATATTCAACCATATGGGACCATTCTCAACGCTATAATCCACTCGATGAATATCCTGGATTATTTTAACTCAAAGCTTTAATAAAAGTATATAAATTAAAACCTCCGTAACTCGTGATTTGAGTTGCGGAGGTTTTCTGATTTAAAATGTTATCTTTATTTCTGTACCAAAGCCTTCAGAGCTTTTCAGTTCTATTTTAGCGTCATAAAGCTCACATATATGCTTAACTATCGCTAAACCTAAGCCCGTTCCTCCCCTTTCTTTAGAACGACTTTTATCGACACGATAAAATCTTTCAAAAATCCTTGCTCTATGTTCGGGCGGAACACCTATTCCCGTATCCTTAACATCAATAAATCCATTGCCAACTGTAATATCTACCTTACCGTCTTTATCACGATTATACCTTACGGCATTATCGCAAAGATTCTGGACAAGCTCTGTAAGCAAGGTTATGTTTCCTCGCATAATATATTCTTCACCACTTACTCTAACCACTACACCCTGTCTTTCTGCCTGAACTGCAATATCATCAGCACATTTCTGGGCGATAGTAAGCAGATTCACTGTTTCCTTTCGTATAGCCTCAGCTTTTTGGCTATTATCAAGCCTTGAGAGAAGAATAATATCACTGATAAGTGATAAAAGCCTTGCAGATTCCTTGCGGATTCTACCAGCAAAATTCTTTATATCTTCCTCTTTTACAATTCCTGCCTCTATCATTTCCGCATAACCAGAAATAGATGTAAGTGGAGTTTTAAGCTCATGAGAAACATTAGCTGTAAATTCCTGCCTCATACTTTCCATTTCTTTCTTTTCGGTAATATCTATAATAAGGCAGATAACACCAATCTGTTCTCCCTGAGATGCAACCGGATTCGCAATCATTTGATATATTCTTCCGTTAAGCATAAGCTCAAGAGAACTATTTTCGCCATCATGAGCTTTATCAACGCAATCATTTACATCTTTATCCCTTGAAATATAAAGCAGGCTGTCGTGTTTAAGAGTTACATCACCAACATTAAATATTCTTTTTGTAGCTTCATTCATAAGGAGGATATTTTTATCGAGGTCAAGTAAAATCATTCCCTCTGACATATTTTGAATAATAGCTGCAACCTTGTTTTTTTCTCTTTCAACCTTGCCAAGCTGATAACGAATTTCTCGTTTTTGTGCAATGATTTCAGTAATAAATGGAGATAATTCAGGGTAAATATCGTCTGCGTCAATGTCCGTTCCAATATCGTCAACGCTTTCTGAAAGCTTTGTAATAGGATTGATAATTTTCTTTGTAAGAAAGAAACCTATTGCCAGCGACATAATCAAAAGCATTATAAATATCAGAATCATATATGGAAGTATACTCGTAAATACGCTATTCAGTGCATCAGCGTCCTTTGCAACTCTAAGTATATTTCCATTAGAAAGCTTCATTGCGTAATAATATGTATTTGTGCGAGTGGTTTCCGAATATCTTGAGGAATAGCCTTCGCCATCTTGCAAGGCATCTTTAATCTCCGAGCGTTCAAGATGATTTTCATTACTTTTCTTTTCGCTATCGAAAATAACATTTCCGTCAGCCTTTATAAGAGTAATTCTTGTTTGACCTTTTGCAAAGTCTTTCAGATTATTATCATCTGTAATATAATCATAGCTTGTCGCAATAAGCTGTGCATAAGTCTTTAGGTCAGCATTAACCTGATTCTGAAAAGCATTAAAAAATACTAACCATGTAATAAGCGAAACCAAAATAGCTGTAACAAGTCCCATTATAAAAAGGTGAGTATTTATTTTTCCTTCCATAAAATCACCGCCCACTAATTTTTATCTTTCTAAATATAACGGAAACCCTCAAAGCAAGGATTTCCCGTTAGCCGTTTCTAATTATCATTCAATTATATGAATAAAGCTAATTATTCACCAAGCTTATATCCAACATTTCTAATGGTTTTAATGACAGAACCACTTTCTCCCAGCTTTTGTCTTAAAGTTTTTATATGCATATCAACGGTTCGGCTTTCGCCTTCGTATTCAAAGCCCCAAACCTTATTCATTATTTTTTCTCTTGTAAGGACAATACCTTTATTCATTATAAGAAATTTCAAAAGTTCATATTCCTTAAAGGTTAATTCTCTATGCTCTCCATCAACTGTAACAATATGCTTTTCATCATCAATATTGATGTTCTGATAGCTTATTCCGCCAGACTGCTGTTGCTTTTCTGTTCGGCGTAAAAGAGCCTTAACACGAGAAACTAACTCCATAACGCCAAAAGGCTTTGCTATATAGTCATCTGCACCCATATCAAGTCCCTTAACGGTATCAAGCTCAGTTGATTTAGCCGTTACCAATATAACAGGAATATTCTTTGTCCTATCATCAGCACGAAGCTTTTTAAGGATAGAAAGCCCATCATCATCAGGCAACATAATATCAAGAAGCAGCATAGAAGGCTGTTTTTCAAGACAGCTTTCAAAAACTCCTTTTCCCGAATCAAATTGCACTATATCATAACCGCTATTTTTGAGAGCATAGCTTTCAAGCTCTCTTATATCTGTATCGTCCTCAACAACATAAATAATCAATTACTGTCATGCTCCTCGTGATGACCTACTATTGAGAAAATAACCCAGTCTGCAAGATTAACTGCATGGTCGCCTATTCTCTCAAAATATTTAGCCACCATAATAAGGTCTATTGCCTGTTCGCCGTTATTTACATCTTCTCTTATAAGCTCAATAAGGTCATTTTTTATTGTTACGAAAAGGTTGTCTACAATATCATCTCTTGCAAAAACTGAACGAGCAAGCTCCAAATCTCTCTTAACAAAGGCATCTACACTTGTTGTAACCATTTCGATAGTAGCCTTAGCCATCTGTTCGATATGGTCAAGTCGCTTGATATACTGTGTTTTAGACATAAGAATTGTCAGCTCAGAAATATCTGCCGCCTGGTCACCTATACGCTCCATATCAGTAATCATTTTGATTGCAGAGGAAATAAGTCTTAGGTCAGACGCAACAGGCTGCTGCTGAAGTAAAAGCTTAAGACAAATATTTTCGACTTCCTTTTCTTTTTGGTCAATCTCTCTATCGAACTCTACATTCTCCTTTGCGATTTCGATATTTTGATTGATAAGTCCCTTATACGCTCTTGCAATAGCCGTTTCAATAAGAGAACCCATTTCTATAAGCTCATTATTAAGCTTTCTAAGCTGCATATCGAAACTGTTTCTCATTATCCGAACCTCCCCGTAATATAATCCTCTGTTCTTTTGTCTTGCGGAGTAGAAAATAATTTCTCTGTTTCGTCATACTCAACAACCTCACCAAGAAGGAAAAAGGCTGTTTTATCGGAGATACGGGCGGCTTGCTGCATATTATGCGTAACCATAATGATAGTATACTCGTTTTTCAACTCCATTGCAAGGTCTTCTATCTTTGAAGTCGAAATCGGGTCTAAGGCACTCGTTGGCTCGTCCATAAGCAAAACATCGGGTTTAACAGCTAAAGCTCTTGCTATACAAAGTCTTTGTTGCTGACCACCAGAAAGTCCCAAAGCACTTTTCTTGAGCCTGTCCTTGAGTTCGTCCCAAATAGCCGCATTTTTAAGTGAAGTTTCAACAATCTCATCAAGCTGTGCCTTAGAGCGAATACCATGTGTACGAGGTCCGTAAGCGATATTATCATAAATACTCATCGGGAATGGATTAGGCTTTTGGAAAACCATTCCTACTCTTTTTCTAAGGATATTAACATCCATATCGCCGAAAATATCTTCTCCGTCAAGAAGAATATCGCCTGTAATCTTACAGCCCTCAACAAGGTCATTCATTCTGTTTAAGGATTTAAGCAAAGTTGATTTACCACAGCCAGAAGGTCCGATAAATGCGGTAATTTCTTTTTCTTTCATCTTTAAATTAATATTTTTCAAAGCGTGAAACTTACTATAATATAAATCAACGCCCTCAACAACAATTTTATCCTTTTTATTTGACATAACGCCACGCCTTTCCAATTATTTCTTGGTAATTTTCTTAGCTACTACACTTGAGAGCCAGTTAATTAAAAGTACAAGTACAAGAAGTACAACTGCTGTTGCATATGCCTGATTAGTATGCAAGCCCTCATTAGAGAGGTTATACATATGAACTGCAAGCGTTCTTGTCGAGGACATAAGGTCCTTTGGATAATCTGCAACTGCACCGGCTGTATAGATAAGAGCCGCAGTTTCACCGACAACACGACCGATAGCAAGGATAACACCTGCAAGAATACCAGGAACAGCCGATGGCAAAACAATCTTAAAAACTGTTCTAAGCTTACCGGCACCAAGTCCAAAGCTACCCTCACGATATGAGTCAGGCACAGAGAGCAATGCTTCTTCTGTTGTTCTCATAATAAGTGGAAGAATCATAATCGCAACTGTAAAAGAACCTGCGAGAAGTGAATAACCCCAATGCAATGCTTCTACAAAGAAAAGCATACCAAACAAACCATATACAATAGACGGTATACCTTGAAGTGTTTCAGCTGCTGTACGAACAATCGAAACAAGCTTATTACCACGCTTTGCATATTCTACAAGATATATTGCCGAAAAAATTCCAAGCGGAACAGCAACTATAAGTGAAAGCAAGGTCATAAGAATGGTATTTACAAGTGCCGGAACAAGTGAACAGTTATCAGAAGTATACTTCAGCGAGAATATATCCGCATTTATATAAGGAATACCCATTACAAGAATATATCCTATAAGAAAGACAACTGTTGCCATAGTTGCAATAGCCGCGAGCCATACAAGAAGATAAAGTATGAGTGAAGTAGGGTGATTTTTATATTGCTTAAGCTTCTGAGCAAAAGTCTGAACATTTCTTGCCTGAATCTTATCTACATCAATATCATTGCTTTTGTTAGTTTCAATAACATTTTCAGCCATCATTCAGACCTCCTTTTTACTACTGAGAGAAGAGCGTTTATGAGAAGAATAAGTACAAAGAGTACAACGCCTGTTGCAATAAGTGCCTCACGATGCAAGCCAGATGCGTAACCCATTTCCATAACAATATTTGTTGTAAGAGTTCTTACGCCACTCAAAACACTATCAGGAATAATTGCCTGATTACCTGCAACAAGGATAACAGCCATTGTTTCACCTATTGCTCTGCCTATTCCAAGAACGATACCTGCGAGGATACCTGATTTTGCAGCAGGTAATATTACTCTGAAAACTGTTCTTTCGTGAGTTGCACCCAAACCAAGCGAACCCTCATAATAGCTATCGGGAACAGCTCTTATAGCACTTTCAGAAACAGTAATAATAGTAGGGAGAATCATTATTCCAAGAAGAATAGAAGCGGTAAGTATACTACCTGTTCCATTACCACCAATATTATCACGAATAAACGGTACAAGAACAACCAAGCCAAAGAAACCATAAACAACTGATGGAATACCTGCAAGAAGCTCAACTGCTGGCTTTAATACTTTATATATATGTTTAGGGCAGAACTTTGCAAGATAAACCGCTGTAAGAAGTCCAATTGGCACACCTACTACCAAAGCACCTGCTGTTACATATATAGAGCCAAGAATCATTGGGAAGATACCATATTCTGCTGGTTCATTTGATGGTGTCCAAGTAGAACCACCGATAAAATTAAATATTCCAATTTTAGCCATTGCAGGAACACCATTTGCAAAGAGAAATATGCAAATCAGGGCAACCGCCGCAATCGACACAAGTGCCGCTATGAAGAACACCACTTTCATAATTTGTTCTTTATATTTTACCATTTTATAACCACCTTGTTGTTAAGGACGGCGTTTATGCCGTTTAGCGTGATACACAGCTGCTCTCTTTGACACTGTGAATCATTCCTGTATGTTTCAAAATCATTTTTACATAGGTATGGAACGGCAATTTCTGTTGCCGTTCCCACCGAAATAGCTTTATTTATCTTTGATTACTTCAATTCCCAAGTTGTGATTGAACCGTCATAAAGTCCCTTGATTTGGTCAAGTGTAAGGTTATCTGTCGGGTTTGAAGTGCTTCCAACAACTGCGATACCATCAAGAGCGATTTTTTGTGGTGTAAGGCTTTCCTTTTCATCGTCCTTTAGTTCACGAGAAGACATTGCAATCTGACAAGTTCCGCTTATAGCTGCCTTGATGCCTGAAGAAGAATCCTGTGTTTGGAGTTCAATCTCCGCACCTGTATTTATTTGCTTATATGCTTCAACAAGCTTTTCCATTACAGGAGAAACAGATGATGAACCAGCTATAACAATCTTACCTGCTGGCTTAGAACCTGCATAAGCCTTTGCATCATCTACTACGCTGACATAACCTTCCTTTGTGATAACATCTTGACCGTCCTTGCTGAGAATATAAGAGATGAAATCTTTTGTAAGCTCATCTCCTTCACCCTTTGTTGCAATATTAAATGGACGAGAAATCTTATATGTGCCATTCTTGACATTCTCTGCTGTTGCTTCAACGCCGTCTACTTTGAAGGCTTTAACTATATCATTCAAAGAACCGAGTGAAATATAACCGATTGCATACTGATTACCAGCGACGCCACTCATAACAGCCTGTGTATTATTAAGTGTAGATGCAGAAGCTGTTGTGTTATCCTTCTTAGAGCCATCACTGCCCTTTTCAAGAAGTCCTGTAAGCTCTATAAAAGCATCTCTTGTGCCTGAACCATTCTCACGAGTAATTACTGTAACTTGCTTTGTCTTATCAAATGAAGATGTATCTGCTGAACCTGCTGTGCCATTTCCTGAGTTACTGTTACAAGCTGTGAACGCTGAAACCGCCAATACTGAAGCTGCCAATACTGCCAAAATCTTCTTTGTTGATTTTACTTTCATTTCCAAACAATCTCCTTTTTTACTCTAAACAATTTTTTCTTTTCTAGGTACAAGAATATTCTATGCTATGCTCGTAAAATTAAAAAGCAAATGACAGTAAAAGATATGTAAAATACGATTCCAATTTTCATAAAAGAAATATTCTAAAAAAATCATTGTTAAATCTATTAATCTTAGCATATCTTGCTGATATGTTTTAAATTATCTTTTTACATAGATTTTACATAGAATTTATAAAATTGATATTTACAGCAAGTATAAAAAGTTTTCAACCATTCTGTTTGTTAGATTTAATTAAAATAATTTGATAAAAATCAATTATTTAGAATTTTAAGCAATTTACATTTCAAGAAATTTATGTAATAATAAATATGTTGTAGCATTTTTTATCTAATTTTTACTTTTATTTTTTAGGTAATTCTCAATTAAGACCTATATAATAAAAGTGTAAAATTCCCTCGTTAAAACTGAAAATTAGGAGAGGTATCATGGACATTCTGTCAATTTTTACTTTGTTCGGCGGACTGGCGTTTTTCCTTTTCGGAATGAATTTTATGGGCGACAACTTAGAGAAACTCTCTGGTGGTAAGCTCGAAAGAATTCTTGAAAAACTGACCAATAACACCATCAAGGGAGTTCTTCTCGGTGCGGGTGTAACCTGCATCATTCAATCCTCGTCTGCAACAACGGTTATGGCTGTCGGCTTTGTCAACTCAGGAATTATGAAGCTTTCACAAGCTATCGGAATAATTATGGGTGCAAATGTTGGTACAACCATTACGGCGTGGATTCTAAGCCTCACAGGCATACAGGGTGACAGTATTTTAATGAAACTACTTAAGCCTGAAAGCTTTTCTCCTATCATAGCTGTTATAGGTATTATCCTTATTATGCTATGTAAGGAAGGAAAAAAGCGTGATGTGGGTAACATTCTCGTAGGTTTTGCCATTCTTATGTTTGGTATGGAAACTATGAGTGACGCTGTTAAGCCACTCGCTGAAATTCCTGAGTTTGCAAGCTTCCTCACAATGTTTGAAAACCCATTCTTTGGCGTTATTGCAGGTGCTTTGTTGACAGCTATTATTCAAAGCTCATCGGCTTCTGTCGGTATTCTGCAAGCCCTTACTGTAACTGGTGCAATATCCTTTGCCTCGGCTATACCTATTATAATGGGACAAAACATTGGTACTTGTGCAACAGCTCTTATCTCTTGCATAGGTGCAAATAAGAACGCAAAACGCACAGCCTTTGTTCACCTATACTTTAATATTATAGGTACAATCGTATGGCTTTCTGTTTTCTATATTGCAAATGCAATATTCCATTTTGGATTTATCAATCAGGCTACAACCCCTGCAGATATTGCTCTTATACACTCAATCTTTAACCTTGCATCTACTGCTCTGCTCTTGCCTTTCGCAAAACAGCTCGGTAAACTTGCTACACTCACAATCCCTGATAAGGGCAATGATGATGATATGCCATTTATTGATGAGCGTTTCCTCAATGCACCGTCATTCGCTGTTGAGCAATGCAAAAATATGACAAATAAGATGGCAGAGCTTTCAAAGAAAAATCTCTTCCTTGCTATGTCACAAATCGGTAATTACTCTCAAAAAGACGATAACGAAATCACCGAAAATGAGAATAAAATTGATATGTATGAAGATGTTCTCGGAACATATCTCGTAAAGCTAAGCAGTAAGAGCCTTACTATTAAAGACAGCAACGAAATTTCTAAGATACTTCATGCAATCGGTGATATCCGAAAGAATAGGTGACCATGCAGTAAATATCTTAGGTGTTGCCAAAGAAATGGACGACAAGAAACTTTCTTTCTCGGACAAGGCTCAGGAAGAAATAGGTATTCTTTCAGATGCGATAAAGGAAATAGTTACAAAGACTATGAATTCCTTTGAAAACTCAGATGTGACAACTGCACATATGGTAGAACCTCTTGAAGAAGTTATTGACGAGCTTAAAGCGGAGCTTAAAATACGCCATATCAGACGACTTCGTGAAGGTCGCTGTACTATTGAGCTTGGCTTTATTCTTCAAGACCTTATCACAAACTATGAGAGAATTTCAGACCATTGCTCTAATATAGCAGTTTGTGTTATTGAAATTGATAAGACTGCATTTGATACACATGAGTATCTACATGAAATCAAGACAGGCTCTAATTCAGATTTTGTAAAGTATTTTCAGGAATATGAAAATAAATATGCCCTTCCCAAAAGCAACATTAAGGTGACCTGATTAAAAGCTTATATAAAATGAAAAGGGAACGATTCGTGATTGAATCGTTCCCTTTTATTGTGGCAAATCACTGCTCACAAAAAGCAAAATTACTCTACAAGTTCCACTCTTAATAAAGAAGGTTTGTTACAGCGGTTGAAGTGACTATCAATGTCCTACAAATTATTTCAAAACAAAATGCAGGGGGCGAACTGTGTTCACCCTAATATTTAGCTAATGGACTGATTTTTATAAATAAAATTCAACATCTATAAAAGCAATTTGTTTACACAATCGAAGTAATTACCCAAAGGACAAATACAGTTCGTCCCTATAATTATATTATTCTGCAAGAATTTCCTCAAGAATAGTAGCTGCATCTTCAACACAGCCACGACATTCACGAAGGGGAACGCCATTATTATTAGAACCCTTTAATTCGTGACATAGCTCTGAGCCATTCTTCTCTCTAAACCTTGAAGTCAGCTTTCGCATAATCTTATATGTTGCAGCCTTGCTTGTAGGCTCTTGTGGATTAGCACAACTATTTTTCATACTGAGTATTATAGCCGCACCAGAAATAGCTCCACAAGTTCCCTGCATATCGCCAAGACCTAATCCAAAGCCCTCTGTAAGTGCAAACATTGTTTTTTCATCTATGCCAACCTCATCACAAAAGGCACAAGCAACTGCCTGACTGCAATTATAACCATTTTTATGATTTTCCTTAGCTTTTTCAATTCTGTTCATATTAAATACCTCTTAATTAAACATAAAATTATGGGCGAATTTTCGTTCGCCCATAACAGCATATAAATCTCAAAACAAGCCCCCTTACTTGATAATATATCAATTTTTTATCAAGTAATTATTTTCTTATTCAATTAAAGTCAGCTAATAGCATCTATAATTCTTCCACAAACGATTAGTGGTGCAGCAGCGGCATCGACTGTTATATCAGCCGCAGATTTATAAAGTGGCATACGCTTCTCATAAAGCTCACGCATAGCCTTGTCTTTGTCTGGGCGTTGTAATAGTGGGCGAGAATTATCTCCCTTTAAACGCTCTGCAATGACCTCTACGGGCAAATCAAGCAAAACAATCTTGCCACTTGTTCTGAATGTATCTGCATTTTCTTTATCAACAAGAGTTCCGCCACCTGCTGCAATAACTAAACCATTTTTTTCAGCAAGCTCTTTTGCAGATTCCTTTTCAACCTTACGAAAATACGGCTCTCCATACTTCTCAAAAATCTTAGAAACTGTCATTCCCTCTTTTTTCTCTATATAAGTATCAAGGTCTATAAATGACATTCCAAGCTTTTTAGCAAGCAAAAAGTCCTACAGTACTTTTTCCGCTTCCCATAAATCCGCATAAAATTATATTACAGTTCATCATTACCAGTCCTTTTTGTTATATCAGCTAAAAAGCTTAGTAACTTCCTTTGCACTATCTTCAACGAGTTGTGCTATATCGTCTTCTTTATAGCTTACATTATCCCAGATTTCGTGAGCTCTTACCGCCTGCCATACAAGCATAGACATACCGCCAAGAGTTTTTGAACCATTAGCACGAGCCATCTTTATAAGCTTTGTTTCAAGTGGATTATAAACTGCATCAAAAACATTTGCACATCTTGCAAGAAGTTCAGGAGTAGGTGCCATATTATCAACATTAGGATACATACCAAGAGGTGTAGCATTTATAAGGAGGTCGAAATCGCCCTTTAAACGGCTTATAAGGCTTGTACTTACATATGCCTTATAAATCTTTGTTTTAAGCTCACCAGCAAGCGATGCGGCAACAGGAAGGTCATCAGGACGCACTGCAATAACTGTATTACAACCTGCAAGAGCAGCCTCATATGCAAAGGTTCTTGCAACACCACCACAGCCGAGAATTACTACGCTTTTCTCTAATGGTATTTTTGCAGCCTTTAAAGCCATAAGAAAACCATCTGGGTCTGTTGTATAGCCTTCCGCAATTTCGCCGTTCTTAACAGTATTTACAGAGCCATAAAGCTGTGCTTTATTATCAAGCTTATCAATTAACGGAATAATAGCCTGCTTATGCGGAATAGTAATATTATATCCATCTAAAGTTCTTAGTTCAGAATATTTAGAAGCTAATTCTTCAGGTGCTATATCATAGACAGAATAATCTCCACCCATTCCCGATAGTTCAAAAAGTCTTTTATGTATAAATGGTGACATTGTGTGTCCTATCGGGTGTCCTATAACTGCAAATTTTCTTTCGTTCATAATAACAACTCCTTTTTCTTAGTAAAAGCTTACACTAAATCCATAAAATTAAACAAAATTTACGGATAATTTTGAAATAATTAAAAAAAAGCAAATTAACTATTGACAAAGTGCAGATTTACCAATAATATTATTTGTGTAAGAAAGATTTTTAAGTCGGTGTTTTTCTTAATTGTTATTATACCACGAAATTCGTGGTTGTCTACAACTAAACGATATAATACCGCAATTTCTTGAAATCATATTTTTATTAGGAGGAGTTCAAATGGTACTCGAAAAAGTAAAGGCTATCCTTGCAGAGCAGTTTGATTATGAGGAGGATAAGATTACACCTGAAACAACAATCGCTGATGATTTAGGTGCAGATTCACTTGATGTCGTTGACCTTCTTATGTCTATCGAAGACGAGTTCGAAATCGAAGTTCCTGATGAAGAAATCGAGAACATTAAGACTGTTGGCGATCTCGTAAAATATATCGAAGCTAATTCTTAATCTGAAAAAGCAAATTTACGACTGCTGCGGAAAACTGTGGCAGTCGTTTTTGTTAATTTGTAATTAAGGAGTATCTGAAAATGGATATTATACAAGCAATAGAAGAGCGTCATGCAGTAAGAAGCTATAAAGATAAAGAAATTGAGCCTGAAAAGGTTGAAGAACTTAACCAAGAAATAGAAAAATGCAACAAGCTTGGCAATCTTAATATTCAACTCATTCTGAACGAGCCAAAGGCGTTTACAGGCTTTATGGCACACTATGGTAAATTTAATAATGTAAAGAACTACATAGCCCTTGTAGGCCCTAAAACCGCCAATTTAGAGGAACATATCGGCTATTATGGTGAAAGACTTGTTCTAAAGGCTCAGCAAATGGGGCTTAATACCTGTTGGGTAGCAGGAACATATAAAAGAAGGAAATGTGCTTGCAAAATAAATAGCGGAGAAAAGCTTGTCTGTGTTATTGCCATAGGCTATGGCGAAGACCAAGGCATACCTCACAAAAGTAAGCCTATGGAAGAACTCTGCAAACTAGAAGGCAATGCTCCAAAATGGTTTGAAAAGGGTATGCACTGTGCAATGCTCGCACCAACAGCAATGAATCAACAAAAATTCCTTTTCACCTTTGATGGTAAGGCTCTTAAACTTCAAGCCTTAAAAGGTACACTAACAAAAATTGACCTTGGCATAGTAACTTATCATTTTGAGCTTGGCTCAGGACTTAGTATTAAAAAATAATTTTCAAAAGATTTTATTTTTGTGTGGATTTTATTTGTTCGTATATAATAACGAACAAATAAAATCCATTCTTTACTCTAATAAAATAAAAATACAAAAAATGCAGACTGGATTCGACAGTCTGCATTTTGCTTTGATAATAACTTTTAAAATCTATCAGAAAGTTTTAATTAACATTTGTCTTTCAGGGAACCCTCCTGCGCTTTAGGAAGTATGAAGTATTTCGCCGTCTGTGGACGGCGACAAGGGCGTTGCCCTTGACCTACAAGCCTTTGAAAAGGCTTGAGCGAAACTTTTAATTTTTTATAATTATATTTTCAGTACACTCATATCACCAGTTTGATTATATGCTTTAATTCTATTGACACAAGGAAGCATAGAGCCAGTCTGTAAGATATTATAAAACTCATTATCTGCACTATTTGTGTCACCAATAAGCATATATAAAGCACCAAGCTGGTATCTTACAAAAATAGATTTAAACCTATTTTTTGTTAAATTATTGTTTAAAACAGCATTTGTTCGATTTATAAGCTCCTGTACATTTTGCTGATTAGAATTTAATCTAAAATTATATTCTGCAACAGTATATTCAAGCAATAGTTTCAATTCATAGTATATATTTACAGGAAATCTTGCTGTGCGAAGTATCATTTCACTATTGCTAATATATGAAGATACCATATCGAATCTATTTAAATTCATATAACATTCTGCTTGCTTCAGAAAAATTAAAAATCTCATATCAAGGCTTAAGCCCTGATAGCCGTTAGCCGCAAACTGAGAAAAAATATCCAGTGCATCATTATATTGCTCATTATTTATATAACCACTTGCAATATTAAAATTTATTGTATTGCGGACATTTTTACCTATAAGTAGTTTATTAAGAAATTTATACTGTTCATCAAGATAACTATGCACATCATAATTAAGCTTGGCGAGTGATTTTTTATATTTATTATGTGCAAATTTATTTGTTATTACAAGTCCCAAAATTGCTATAGCCACTACTCCAATAGAAATAAGAAAAATATAGCTTTCATTAGTAGTTACACTAAAAGCCAAGGCTGTAGCTGTTAGAACCAATAACAAATAATAAACAATCGTTGTTGATGCATAAAGAAATACCATTATATCACCTCTGCAATCAATCAACAATAAGCATAGCATCGCCAAAGCTGAAAAATCTGTATTTTTCAGCAACAGCGGTATTATACGCATTCATAATATTGTCATAGCCTGCAAAAGCTGAAACAAGCATAATCAAGGTGCTTTCAGGCAAATGGAAATTTGTAATAAGGCAATCCATAGCCTTAAATTCAAAGCCAGGATAAATAAAAATATCCGTCATACCGTCACTTGCCTTAATTTCGCCCTCACGCTTTGCAACAGATTCAACAGTTCTGCAGCTTGTAGTACCAACAAACAAAAAACTCTGCCACCATTCTTATGGGTTTCGTTAATAAGATTAGCTGTTTCTTCACTCATATCATAATGCTCTGAGTGCATCTTGTGCTTTGTTACATCGTCAACCTTTACTGGGCGGAATGTTCCCAAGCCTACATGGAGTGTAACAAAACCAATTTTAACACCCTTTTCTTGTGCTTTTTTCATAAGTTCTTTTGTAAAGTGCAAACCTGCTGTTGGTGCAGCGGCTGAACCTATTTCTCGGCTATAAACAGTTTGATAGCGTTCTTTATCTTTCAACTTTTCGTGGATATATGGTGGTAAAGGCATCTGACCAAGCTTATCAAGATTTTCGTAAAAATTGCCCTCACACTCAAATTCAAGTATCCTATTACCGTCATCAAGTATATCAATAACCTTACAATGCATAAGACCATCGCCAAAACTAAAGCTTGTACCTATTTTAGCACGCTTTCCGGGCTTTGCAAGAGCCTCCCACTTTTTGCCCTCAATACAGTTTAAAAGCAAAAATTCAACATTTGCATTAGTTTCGTCCTTAACGCCATAAATTCTCGCTGGCAAAACTCTTGAATCATTCATAATAAGGCAATCGCCCTCATTCAGATAATCAAGAATATCATAAAAATGCCTATGCTCAATCTCGCCTGTTTTTTTATGCAAAACCATAAGTCGAGAACTATCTCTTGGCTCTAATGGAGTTTGTGCAATCAATTCTTCTGGCAAGTCATAATAAAAATCGCTTGTTTTCATATTTAAAACCTCTTAGTATAAGTATGCAAGATTTTTATCTGTTGCAAGATTATCTATTGAATAAAGCAACAAAATTGCATCTGCTTTTTCGTCCTCAACAAGTGCTGAAACATCTTTTTTATAATAACGCAGGTCTACCATAATTATCTCGCTATAATTCTGCGATAAAAAAGGTATTGCTGCGTGTGCATATGAATCCTTAACAACAATCAGCCTTCCACCTTTTGCATTGCTGTTTTTAATTCTAACTAAGCTATGGTTTCCATCAAGGAAAACAGGGTATTTGTCATCATTCTTAAGCTGTTCACGAAAGAAATAGCTATCAGAGCTTATAGCTTCTCCGCCGTCTGAGATTTCAACGCTAACGGAATCCTCTGGCTGATTTTTTCTGCTCCAAAGCTCTATTTTATCAGGCGGAAGAGTCCATAAAGCACTTTTGGAATATGAAGTTCCATAAAAGCCATCAATCGTTTCAACAGAAAATTCACTTTCATCAACAGGCTCATAGCCCATAGCATTACCTAAAAGCTTATAACATTCAAATGCACCCTTACTTGTCCAGTGGTGGTCTGTTTTGTAATAAAGCTGTTCAGATTTAGCTTTTTCCTTAAAAGCCTCTGTTACATCAATAAACTTAATATTCTCACTTAGCTTGTTCTTAAATGAAGAAATCAGCTCATTATCCTTATATTCCTCGTGATTAAATGGCAATTTATCGCTGTTTATATATCCCGTTGATGGAATAACTGTCATATATACAGGTATGCTTGAATACTCAGCATATTCATTTATATATTCGGCATTTTGAGAAAGTATCTCGCTGTCTTTTGTTGGCTTAGGAAATAAATAACTGTCACTGCCAAGGTAGATTCCCTTAGAACCGTTTCTGCCTGTAACAAGTTCATACTCTGCACTAAAACCAACAAAGAAGTTTCTTGCAGTTATATGGTCAGAGAGGTAATCGTCTATTCCACTCTGAAAAGTTCCGTCAGCAAGTTTTTCTAATGTAAACTCTGGAAAATCTGAAAGTTTTCTTTTTTCCTGAGCGGAATAATCCGACTTTGGCGATACAAAATAAAATAACGCAAATGCAAAGATAAATCCACAGAAAATCACTGCTGGCAAATATTTAATAATGTTTTTTATTTTCATAACACATCACTTTAGAATTTATAGTATAAGAATGGATTATAATCACTGCTTACAAGAGCTGCTGTGCATAATAATAAAGCAAGCACACAGCCAGCATTATCAATAACATAAAGAATAGGTTTGCTCTTAATCTTATGATAAAGCTTACTTATTTATAAGCGGAGTAGAAGTTATAGCAGAAACTATAAGTAACGGAATATACGAAATAATCTTTACAGAAATATCGCCCGACATCATAAAGCCATCAGAGCCAAACATTCTTGCGAGGAATATTCCCATCTCGTTAAGATTTTCAAAGTAGAAAAGTACCCAACCGAATAGTATTATTATTATCGAATAGATATGTGAAATAATCGCAGGAGCTTTTTTCAGAACTTTCAACATAAAGAGCTTTTCTATCATCAGCAATACACCAAAATAAAGTCCCCATAAGATAAAATTCCAGCTTGCACCATGCCATAAGCCAGTTAAAAACCACACCACAGCTATATTTATAATCTGTCGATAAAGTCCTTTTCTGTTGCCGCCAAGCGGAATATAAACATATTCTCTGAACCAAGTTCCGAGTGAAATATGCCATCTTCTCCAGAACTCTGTAATATTCTTTGAAATATACGGATAATCAAAGTTTTTCAAGAAGTCAAAACCGAACATCTTGCCAAGTCCCATTGCCATCTCTGAATATCCACAGAAATCAAAGTATATCTGAAATGTATATGCGATTATTCCAACCCAAGAACCTAAAGCACCACTTTGCGTACCGCTCTCACGAACAGCGTCCCAAAGATTGCCCATTTCATTTGCAAGTAAAACCTTTTTAGATAAACCAATTAAAAATAGCTTAACACCATCAGTAAATCCTTGTAAAGTTTCCTTTCGGTGCATAAGCTGTTCGGCAACATCTTCATATCTTACTATCGGGCCAGCAATAAGCTGCGGAAAAAGCGATACATATGTACCAAAGGTAATAATATTCTTTTGTACCTTTACAGTGTTTTTATATACATCAATCGTATATGACATAGTCTGAAATGTATAGAACGAAATTCCGATAGGCAAGGCAATCTCCAAAATCGGAATATTAAGAAACGGCATAACCATATTAAGCGTTTCTCCTATAAAGCCTGCATACTTAAAGAAACCAAGTAACCCGAGATTCAATATTACAGATAGTATAAAAATAAATCTTGCTAAACCTTTTTTCTCTCTATTTATGCCTATCAATATACCAGATGTATAATTCAGTAATATTGAAAATAGCATAAGTATAACAAGCCAAGGCTCACCCCACGCATAAAAGACTAAATCGACTATGAAAAGCGTAAGATTTCTAAATCTTCTTGGAGTGATATAATAAAGTGTCAATACAAATGGCAAGAACACAAATAAAAATATTAAGCTTGAAAAAACCAAATCGAACCATCACCGCATTTCTCTAATACTCAAAATCAAGCGCCAATGGCATCATTATAAATTTGCTTAATCTGGTCTGCCTTTTCGGATATTACAAGAGAAACATAAAGACCATTTGTTTCAACCTTTGCACTCTCAATAATTTTAACTTGGTCTGGGTCATAGTTCTTTATAACATTATACTTTGACTGCCAATCATTTTGAAGCTTATCAGCAACCTCCTTTGCAGCAGCCTCATCTTTGGCCTTAACATATATAAATTCATCTTGTCTAAGACCATCAGTGCATATTGCACCAGAAAAATCCTCTGCCTGTTCATCAGTTATCCCGAAAACACGCTTTAATCTTCTCTCATCAAAATCAGCCATATCGCTTGGAAGCTCTACTTCTGCCTTTACCTTTTCAAGAGCAGTAGACAACACAGAGCTTTCAGTGTTTGAAGTATTTGAGCTTTCATTTTTAGATTTGCTTTGACTTGATTCAACTTTAGAGCTTTCTGTGCTTGCCACAGAAGATGTACCTTCTGTCTTTGAATCTGTTCCGCTATTTGAATTTCCACAAGCACCAAATGACATAACTATCATAGCTGATAAAATTATTGCAAAAGAACCTTTTTCATTTTCAAAATCCTCTCTTTTTCATAAATTACTCAACGTTCTGTTTCAGATATTCAACCCATACCTTACAGCCATCATCAGAGAAATGTATTCCCATAGCCTCAGGGTCACTGCAATATTCTGGAATTAAATTTCCCTTTTCATCTTTCATAACAGAGGCAACATCAAGATATTTATATCCAAGCTTTTCCGCCTCTGCTTTAAGCTTAATATTAAACTCATCAATAGATTTATTGTTCAAATCCTTTAACTGCATATTCTCAAGCATAGGTGTTACAGACTGAATATAAATCTCAACATCAGGACTTTTTTCTTTAATTCTTGAAGTCAGAGTTTTCATATTTTCAATAGTATCATCTATGCCATAAAGGCCTATATCATTCATACCAAACATAATAAAGACCTTTTTTGAACCAAGCATTTGAACACCGTCATCAACAGTATATTTTTTGCCCTCATATGTAGGGTGAACATTTCCATCAGCGTCTATATCCTGCAATGCCGCACCATAGCCCAAGCTTCCAGCACAGAGAAATTCTGCCTTTCCAAGAGAGCCATTATCTGCATAATATGATAATTTAAGTGTTACACTATCCCCCACAAACACTGCATCATCAAACCAGCTTGATTCTACCTCAGTTTTAGATTCGGTAGATTTTTCTGAAGCTTTTGATGCATCTTTAGAAGACTCATCGTTTTTAGAAGATTCATTATCTTTAGAAGATACATTGTCTTTAGATACTGGTTGTGAAATTTTAGCCTTTGAACTTTCAACAGTAGAACTTTCAGATTTATCTGAATTATTTTTTCCACAGCCACTAAAAATAATAGTTGTTGCCAAAGCGGTTATTATAAATAAAATTCCTATACGTTTCATACTTTACCTCCAAAATTAAAAGGCTTGTTAATACCACAAAAACTATGTAAAGCTACCATCTCAGTATCTCACAAACCTCTTATTATGTTAAACTTATTCCATATAATTGTCAACAAACCTCGACATATATTTCAATTACAATATTGTAATTGAAAAATTATTTTAATGAATGTCTGCTATCTGATTTTTTAACATGACGCATACTCTTTTTTCCAGGTCCTTTCAAAAGTACATAAGCACTAACTGAAAAGGCAACAATACAATCAACAACAATTATTAAAATTACGATAAATGTATATCCACCAGAGAAATTTTCCTCCTCTTCAACATCTAACATACCCTTATATACATATGATTTCTTTTCAAAATCTGAGAGCAATTTAAATTCAAAATGCTTTTCATTGGCGAATTTTCAGCACTGCTTTCACTACTTGAATAAATAGTAAGGTTTTTTGAATCTTTGAAAGCGTCGTCATTTATAGAAACTGTTCCAGCATAAAATGCAACTTCTTCAAGGTTTTCACAATTTTTAAAAGCTGAGCCTATCTTAGGGCCTCCCTTTACAACTACCCTTGTAAGACTTATGCAATTATCAAAAGCATCATCTTCAATCTTGCTGACATTTTCAGGAATTTCAATCATGCCCAATGATATACAACTATCAAATGCATTTTCTTCAATTACTGTAACACCAACTCCAAGATTTACATTTTTAAGCGATGAACATAAATTAAAAGTATTACTTTCAACATTTTTCAAAGCCTTTGGCAAGCTTATACTTTTCAATAAATTGCAGTTTTTAAAGGCATTTTTGCCTATCTTAGATGTACTATCTGAGAATTTCACTTCTTTAAGCTTAATACAATCTGAAAAAGCTTTGTCAGCAATGCTTACTCCTGAAGCTGAAAGGTCGGCGGTTTCTATTGCGGAACTTTCAAATGCTCCCTCTTGAATAGACTTTGTATTTTTTGTGGTTTTAAGATTTTTAACAGTTTTATTATCAAGAAAAGCACTTGCACCAACTGTCTTTATATTTTCTTGTAAGGTAAGGTTTTTCGGCCTTACCACAATAGCTTATAAGCATTCCATCGCCAAGTATAATATAATCATCTTTATAATTATTTATCCACGCTGTATTTTCAAAAGCGTGACCTCCGATATTTTTAATATTTGGAAGTTCACCAAGCTTTTCGAGAGATTTGCAATTATAAAAAGCATATTGACCTATGCTTTCGGTATTATCTGGCAAAGTCATCTTGTTAAGTGAGGTACAGCCCATAAAAGCATAATCTCCAACCTTTTGCAGCTTATCTCCCAAATTAACAATCTCAAGACTTGTACAGTTTGCAAAAGCCATTTTGCCGATTTCTATTACCTCATCTGGTATAGAAATTTCCTTTATCTTAGAACAGCCTGAAAAAGCAAGTTCATCAATTTTATCAACACTTACAGGTATAGAAAGTACTTCAATCTGTGAGCAAGAAGCAAAAGCCGCCTTGCCTACGCCTGTAACTTCCTTACCATCTATATCTGACGGAATCTTTACGCTTCCACCAAGTCCTCGATAAGAAGTTATAGTTATGCTCTCGCCGTCCTCATTAATCTCATACTCAAAAGCCTCATTACTGCTTGAGCTATCTGAAAATACTGTCGGAGCATATACTGCCAATGAAGCAACCAATGAAAAGGCTACTGCAAACGAAAAAATTCGTTTAGATTTTCTCATTATTTTAATCATTCCTTTATATCAAAAACGCATTAATCTACTAAGTCATTCATTAGTCATTATAATAGCACATTTCGACACTATCCGCAAGGAATAGAAATAATTCAAAAATGAATTTTTATACTTATACAATAATTCTCTTTCGGAGTAGTGATATATAAGGATATTTGCCATCAAATAAGAACATTATTCAAGTCCTAAACATATAATGTACGAGAAAAACATTTCAAGGAGGATTTCAATTGGCTATAATAGTATATACCGTAAATAAGGGAGATACACTTCATAATATTGCCGAAAAATTCGGCTCATCTGTTAATGCTATTGCCCGTGCCAATGGCATAGTAGCACCTTTCAAAATTTATCCAGACCAAAGTTTAAGAATACCCGTTTTTGAGGAACCAAATTTTATAACATATACAGTTCAGCCGGGAGATACTCTATATTCTCTTGCAGAATATTTTGGCACAACGGTCGGTGAACTTGCCAATGCAAATGAGCTTGAAGACCCTGAAACGATAGCTATAAATCAGGTTTTGCGTATACCTATTAAGGTACAATCATTACCAAATATTTATACAGTAAAACCTGGTGATACACTTTATTCTATTGCAAAAAGATTCGATACAACAGTAAGTGAACTTATAAACCTCAATAAAATAACAACACCAAATGTTATTTATCCAGGTCAGCAGATAAAGCTTTCATAAATAGCATTAAACAAAAATATCCAATATATGAATATCACCCCGAAAAGTAGTCAATGCTCTTTTCGAGGTGATATTTTTGAAAGATATTTTACAAAAATTTGCAATATGGACTATATTTGATAGCAGAATTATAATAATCTATGCCCTGAATGTCAGCGACTATATTTTTACTTTGATATTAATTCAAAGCGGAATATTTCAAGAAATTAATCCCATTCTTTCAATGCCTATAAATAACTTTAGTGGCTTTATTTTAAAATGTATCGTTCCATTCATACTATTACTATATATTCGTCATAGATTCCGAAATGCAGCTGAACGACAAATTAAACCTATAAAATATATCTTAGATTGCACCATTGGAATATATGCCATAATCAATATATTCCATATCTGTTGGTTAATTCTTATGACCTTCTATTTAATTCCGCTTACAGAACAAATCGCTCTTACTTTAGCTAATTCGTAGTAAAAAACAATTTTAAGTGATAAAATTAATTAAGTCAGTTATTAATTTACAGCTTGACAATAAAAAACAAATATGTTATTGTTAATTTATAGAGGAAAAAGGAGGAAAGTCTGAATGACATTCTCGGCTTACACAATGCGATTTAACAGCTATTATTATCACCGTTACTTTAAGACGGTTTATTTTGCTGTACCGAAAAGTGTTGTCTAAAAGCCTTAAACTCTATGTTTTCTCAATTATAAGGTGAATTTTCAGGACAAAGCTCTTTTCGGGCTTTGTCCTTTTTGTTTTTGAAGTATTATTGCCGGCTTATACTAAAGACAAAATTCACCAAAATATTAAAAAAAGAAAGGAAAGTTCCTATGAATCAAAAAGTTTTACTTATGGGTGGAAGCTATTTCATTGGAAAGAAAATTGCAGATGTTCTCTCAAAAGAATATTCTGTGACCGTTCTTAATCGTGGTACAAAACCCAAAAGCGAAAATGTCGAAACGATAATCTGTGATAGAAACGATTCCCAAGCTATGAAAATTGCTCTCTCAGAAAAACATTTCGACTTTGTAATTGATGTCAGCGGTACAAATGCAGAGCAAAGCAAAATTCTTTGTGAAAACCTTAACCTTGAAAGCGTAAAATCATTTGTATTTATAAGCTCAAGTGCGGTTTACGATGTTGAGCATTTGAATACTCCTTTCAGCGAAAATGATTTCCTTGCGGAAAATAAATATTGGACAGACTACGGCACAAATAAAATTGAAGCCGAAAACTATCTAATTAAAAATTTTGATAAAGCCGACAAAAATCTGTTCATATTAAGACCACCATATGTTTACGGCGAAAACAATTATGCACAACGAGAATCATTTATCTTTGAACATCTTCTGAAAGATAAACCGATTATTGTCCCGAATAATGGAGAAACTAAGTTGCAGTTTATCTATTCAGGTGACCTTGCAAATATAATCAAAACACTTATTCAATCGAACTTATCTGGTATAAACATTTTCAATGTAGGTAATAAAAAGCCTATCACTATAAATGCATGGATAATGGCTTGTGCCAATGCAATAGGTAAAAAAGCAAAAATTATTTGCTTTGATTATGAGGCTAGTTCTTATTCAGCTCGTGATTTCTTCCCATTTTTCGATTATAATAATGTTCTTGATGTAAACAAGATTAACGAGATTTATTCTCAGGAAACTCCATTTATAGATGGCTTAAAAATAGCTTTTGAACAATTCTTGAAAGACAGAGATAATATAATTTTCAAGCCAAATGTAATTAAAAATGAAGAAAATATTCTTAAATCACAAAATATAAATTGAATTTTTGAAAGGAAAGATTATAATGATTATAGTACTTAAAAGCACAGCTACAAAAGAAGATTCCCTTTTGTTCAAAAATAAGCTTGAGCAGGAATACGGCGTTAAAGTAAACGAATGGACAGGTGTTGAATCTACTGTTCTCGGCTTAATTGGTGACACAACTAAAATCGACATCGACTACATTTCTGCACAAGATATAGTCGAAAGTGTAAAGCGTGTTCAAGAGCCATACAAAAAAGCTAATAGAAAATTCCACCCAGATAATACAGTAATTTCATTCGATGGCGGACAAAAAATCGGTGATGGCAGTCTTTGCATTATGGCAGGTCCTTGCTCAGTTGAGAGCGAAGAACAGCTTAACGGTATCGCAGAAAAGGTCAAAAAGTCAGGTGCTACCTTCTTGCGTGGTGGAGCATTCAAACCAAGAACTTCTCCATATGCTTTCCAGGGCTTAAAAGCAGAAGGTCTTGACCTCCTCAAAGAAGCAAGACGAGTAACAGGCCTACCGATTGTAACGGAGATTATGCGAGTTTCTCATATTGATATGTTTGAGAATGTCGATGTAATTCAAGTTGGTGCGAGAAATATGCAGAATTTCGAGCTTCTTAAAGAGCTTGGCAAGATTGATAAGCCTATACTTCTTAAAAGAGGACTTGCAGCAACAATCGAAGAATTTCTTATGAGTGCCGAATATATTATGGCTGGCGGCAACGATAAGGTTATTCTCTGCGAAAGAGGTATCCGCACATACGAAACCGCAACAAGAAACACACTCGATATTTCCGCTGTTCCTGTCTTGAGAAAGCTGACACATCTTCCGATTATCGTTGACCCAAGCCACGCTTCAGGCAAATCTTGGCTCGTAGAACCACTTGCTATGGCAGCAGTTGCAGCAGGTGTAGACGGCTTGATGATTGAGGTACACAATGACCCACCTCACGCTCTTTCTGACGGTGCTCAATCACTTACACCAGAGCAGTTCGATTTAGTCGCAAGGCGTGTATTCGCTATGAAAAAAGCCTATGATGAGGCTATGACTATTGAATAATTTTGATATATGCTTAGTGAGAGCTTCGCTTTCCGATGCTGAAAAAATCTGGAGTATGCAAAAAGAAGCCTTTACAAAACTTTTTGAAAAATATCAGGATTTTGAAACAAGCCCTGCGACAGAACCACTTGAAAGGACTGTACTGAAATTAAAGCAATCTGAAACATATTTTTATATGATACAGTTTGACGGACAAACTGTTGGTGCAGTGCGTGTGGTTGATTCAGGAAATAATAGCCTAAAAAGAATAAGTCCTATGTTTATATTGTCAGAGTTTCGCAATATTGGCATTGCTCAAAAAGCAATTAAGACCATAGAAGAAATTCATGGCAGTAAAAATTGGGAGCTTGCCACAATTATGCAGGAAAAGGGAAACTGCCATTTATATGAAAAGATGGGTTATCGAACTACAGGAGAAACTAAGATAATAAACGATAAACTAACGCTTGTATTTTATCAAAAATAAATCTTTATTTGGAGTGACTATCTTATGAATATCATCATATCAGGACTTGGGATAATAGGCGGTTCTTTTGCTAAGGCTTTGGCAAAATATACAGACCACCATATAATCGGCATAAATCGAAGTGAAAAGCCTTTGCAAGACGCCCTTGCCTGTGGTGCAATACACGAAATTGGCACAAGAGAATCCATCAAAACTGCTGATATGATTATCCTCGGAACTTTCCCCGAAGCCGCTGTAAAGTTCGTGCGTGATAATGCTGATATTATTCAAAAATCCTGCATAGTCACCGATACATCGGGAATTAAGGGTCAGATATGCCCCGAACTCGTTCAGCTTTCAAAAGAATACGGCTTTAAATTTATTGGCGGTCACCCAATGGCAGGTAAAGAAACAAACGGTTTTGCCTCCTCTGACGCTGATTTGTTCCAAAATGCCAGCTATATAATAGTTCCTTGTGGTGCTGATGAAAAGGACATAAGCTTTATTTCTACACTTATGAAAAAAATCGGTTTTGGAATAATAAAAGTTGCAACTCCTGAAGAACATGACCGAATGATAGCTTATACTTCACAGCTTCCTCATGTTATTGCCTGTGCCTATGTTCTGAATGAAAGCTGTGCAAACCATAAAGGCTTTTCTGCGGGAAGCTATCGTGATGTATCAAGAGTAGCAAGAATAAATGTTCCACTCTGGACAGAGCTTTTTTCCGAAAACAAAAATTCTCTTGTAAGTGAGCTTGATGAATTTATTGAAAATATGACAAGCATAAGAAACGCTGTTGCAGAGGGTAATAATGATGCAGTTGCAGAACTTCTCTCAAGGGCAAGAGATGTAAAAGAGAGGACTGACGGCTGATGAAACGTATACTTTGCTTTGGCGATTCAAATACATATGGCTACAAGCCTGACCGTTCAGGGCAATTCAATGAAAACATTCGCTGGACAGGCTTGCTTTCAAAATCGCTTGGAGATGATTTTACAATAATCGAGGACGGCGTATGCGGAAGAACTCTTGCACTTGATGACCCTATGTTTGTAGGCAGAAACGGACTAAAAAGCATAGAAAATTCTATTCGCAGTAATTCTCCGATAGATTTACTCATAATTATGCTTGGCACAAATGACCTCAAATACTTTTACAGAATGGCCGCAGAAAAAATCACAGAAAACTGCGGAAAGCTTATTGATAAAGCTATTTCTTCCTGTGAAAATCCAGATTCTATACAGATTTTGCTTATCTCCCCTATACTGCTTGGTGAGAACATTCTTTCAATAAATTCAACATATAATGCACAGTCTGTAAAAACATCACACTCGCTTGCAAAAGAATTTGAAAATCTTGCAAAGAAAAAGAATTGTTATTTTCTTGCAGCAGAAAATTATGCAGTAGCATCTGATGTGGATTGCGAACATATGACCGCAGCCGAACACAAAAAGCTTGCCACAGCTATTGAAAAAGAAATCCTCAAAATTTTCAAATAAAGTTTCTAAAATCAAAAGTTTTGCTCAAGCTTTTTCAAAAGCTTGCAGTTTCCAAAGGCAGAGCCTTTGGTCGCTCTCCGCAGAGAGCGAAACACTTTATGCCTCACAAAGCGCAGGAGGGTAGAAAAACATTCCAGTGGAATGTTTTTCGTAGGGAACCCTCGCAGGGGGTTCCCTAAAAGACAAATTCTGACTAAAACCTTGAACTTGATAATTTTTTAGAAATTATTATGAAATAATATCTATAATCGAACTCATGTTAAAACTAAGGGGCGAATCAAATGTATGATGAATTGAAAAAAGCCATAGATGAAAGCAAAAGTATAGTTTTCTTTGGTGGAGCCGGAGTTTCTACTGAGAGCGGTATTCCAGACTTCAGAAGTGTTGACGGACTATATAACCAAAAATATAAATTTCCACCCGAAACAATTCTAAGCCATACTTTCTTTATGCGTAATACTAAGGATTTCTATGATTTTTATAGAGAAAAAATGCTCTGTCTTGATGTCAAACCAAACAAAGCACATCTTGCCCTTACAAAGCTTGAAAAAAAGAAGGCAAGCTGAAAGGCATAGTTACTCAAAATATAGATGGACTTCATCAGGCGGCAGGCTCTAAAAATGTATATGAACTTCATGGTTCTGTTTTAAGAAACTACTGTATGAAGTGCCATAAATTTTATCCAGCAGAATATATTGCTGAAAGTACTGGTGTTCCACACTGTACTTGTGGCGGTATAATTAAGCCCGATGTTGTTTTATATGAAGAAGGTCTTAACGACCGTACCATAAATGAATCTGTAAAGCTTATTGCTAATTGTGATATGCTTATCATTGGTGGAACTTCACTTAATGTTTATCCTGCGGCTGGTTTAATTCAGTATTTCAATGGAAAATACCTTGTGCTTATAAATAAATCTGAAACACCTGTTGACCGCAAGGCTGATATAGTCATACACGATTCTATAGGTAAGGTTTTAAGTAATGTTATTGAATAATTTATTGTAAATTTAAAGGGAACGAAAATATTTTCGTTCCCTTTTTTAGCTAATAAATTTTCCTAAAAATAAAAGACTCATAGGTCAAGAACAAATCTTAAAAAATTCTATGAAATAAAGCTTATATTGTATAATTATAATTTATAAAAGTCTTTGCAACATATAATAGCTATCTATCATTTACACGAATTGTGTTTAAATGCTTGACAAGCCAGAAATATCCATCTATAATAAATATATAAGATACACATTAAGTGTTATATAATTTAAAGCTTTTAATTGTATTTGCAGTAAATTAGTTACTAAAAGTAGGTGCATAAGAGCGTTGCCAATTAAAGGCTCACTAAAAATATATAAGCTTGTATTATCCTATTTTTACGATTTAATTATTCTTAAATTCAATCTTGTCCGCATATAAATGTATATCATAGCATTTGCGAAAGGCGGACTGATATGAATAAGAAAAAATTTCTCGTAAATTCAATACTTCTTGTAGCAACAGCCTTAATAATAAGAAGTATGGGACTTGCATTTCGTGTATATATGTCAAATACGATAGGTGCAGAGGGAATCGGACTTTATCAGCTTATTTTAACAGTTTATATGTTCTTTGCCTCGGTAACAACCGCAGGAATAAGCCTATTTGTAACAAGGTTAGTAACAGATTATCTTGCAAGAGGTGAAAATGGTATTGCCAAACGCTGTGTAACCCTTTGTCTGATAATTTCAGTAGGCATAAGTACAGCGTTTGGAATTATGATGTTTGCATTTTCCAATGAACTGGGAAGCGTTTTTTTAGGCGATTCAAGAACGGTTTTATCAATTAAAATTCTTGCACCAAGTCTGCCTTTTATGGCTGTTTCAGCTTGTTTAAGGGGATACTTTCTTGCAAGAAGAAGTGTAATAACAACCTCCTTTGAACAGCTTTTAGAACAGCTTGCAGAAATAGCCGTTTTTGCAATTCTTGTCGAAAAGCTTGCTCCTATGGGGCTTGAATACGCCTGCTGTTCAATCGTAATTGGCACAACAGGTGCAGAAATAATTTCGTGCATATATTCCTATATACTTTACAGAATAAGCATTTCAAAAATCAAAGGCAAAGCAAAAAGAGTTCCACATTTTCTAAACAAATTCACCTCAATAGCCCTACCTGTTACAGGAAGTTCTTGTCTGCGTTCGGGATTATCAGCTATCGAAAATTCGCTTATCCCAACAGGACTTCGCAAGAATGGTTCAAACTATACAAATGCACTTTCAACCTATGGAACAATAAGCGGAATGGTTATGCCGATAATAACCTTCCCAGCGATTTTTATAATGCCACTTTCAACGCTGATTATTCCAGAAATATCCCAAGCCAAAGCACAAAATAAAGAAAACTCCGTCAGACGAATATCCGAACGGCTTTTCAGAATCGGCCTTTTATACTCCATTCCGGTTATGGCAATAATGATATTTTTATCAAATGAATTAGGAACAGTAATTTATAATTCAAGCGATGTAGGCATATATATAGCAATTCTTGCACCAGTAATCCCGCTTATGTATCTCGACAGTGTAGTTGACGGCATACTAAAAGGACTTAACGAACAAGTAAGCTATTTGATATTTAATTTCATAGATTCTGTAATAAGAGTTATATTGACATATTTCTTACTACCAATTATGGGAATTAAGGGTTTTATCATAGTAATATTTGTCAGCGAATTACTTAATACAAGCCTTAGTATCTGGAGATTTCTTAAAGTTGTGCAATTAAGACTTAAAATATTTGAGTGGATAATTCGTCCTTTGCTTTGTGTTGTCTTACCTTGTTTATTGATTATAATGTTACCGTTCAAGCAAGATAGCATATTAGGCTTAATCATAAAAATTTTACTTTCGTGCATTGGATATATTTTATTGTTATACATAACAAGGCGAAATGATAAGAGATTTTCTGTTCAGAAACTAAGGATTGAGTAGCAAAAAGCGTTGGCAAAATTTCTTGCCAACGCTTTAAAATATCTAAAAATTAGTATGAAAGAACCTCTGCACCGTCTTCGGTGACGAGAACCATAATCTCCCACTGTGCAGACGGTTTCTTATCGGCTGTATAAATAGTCCAACCGTCATTTTCATCTTGGAAAATCTTATCTGTACCCATATTTATCATAGGTTCTATTGTGAATATCATTCCAGGAACAAGAAGCATATCTTCTCCCCTCTTTGAGCAATATCCTACCCATGGGTCTTCGTGAAATTCCAAACCAACACCATGACCGCCTATTTGCCTTACAACTGAATAACCATTTTTGACAGCGTGTTCATGTACAGCTTCGCCCATATCCCCAAGAAATCCCCAAGGCTTTACTTCTTTAAGTCCTAACTCAACAGCTTCCTTTGTAACCTCAACAAGCTTGCGTTTTTCTTCGCTGACATCACCTATGCAGAACATTCTTGAGGAATCTGAAAAATATCCATTTAGTATAGTTGAGCAATCAACATTTACAATATCACCATCTTTAAGCACAACATCATCTGACGGAATACCGTGGCAAACGACCTCATTTATTGATGTGCAAACACTCTTAGGATAGCCTTCATAGTTCAATGTTGCAGGTATACCGCCCATTTCTGTTGTCTTTTTATATACAATATCATCAATTTCCTGAGTTGTCATTCCTGCGTGAATCTTTGCAGCAACCTCATCAAGAACAGCTATATTTATCTTACAGCTTTCCTTGATAGCTTCAATCTGAGCTGGTGTTTTAATAATGCTATGGTCTGGAACTTCGTGTCCCATAACTTCAAATTCTTCTATCTTGTTATCAAATTCTTCATGGCATTTTTTATATTTCTTGCCACTTCCGCACCAACACGGTTCATTTCTTCCAAGCTTCTCCATTTATAAAATCTCCCTTGATAAAATATATTAAAAAATTAATTTTCAAAAATAATGTGTCGCATCTTTCCTGCAAGATATAAAGAACCACAGATAACTACCGCACCATCGCTTTCTGCATCTGATATAGCAAGCTCATAGGCTTTGCGATAATCCTCAAGAGGTGTAACATCTTGGCAATATTTGCTGACAACTTTTGCAAGCTCTTCTGATGACATAGCTCTTGGATTATCAGGTGAAAGAGTATATGCTTTATCGAAATTCGGTGCAATATATGAAACCGCTGTTTCTACATCTTTATCAGCCAACATTCCCATAATAAGTATTTTTTTCTTGCCAGAAAGATATGCTTTAATCGCATTTGCGAGAGCCTTTGCACCACCTGGGTTATGAGCTCCATCAAGCAATACAATAGGATTTTCGCCGATAAGCTCAAGTCGTGCAAAGAATGACGCTGTGCGGAAACCCTTTTCAATAGCTTCCGCTGTAATCTTATATCCTTGTTTATAAAGAATATTTAAGGCTTCAAGAGCAGTTGAGGCATTTCGCAGTTGATGTTCTCCGATAAATGGGATAAACAGCTTCATCTTGCTATCAATGCCGAATCTACCCTTTGCGGAATATATAAATTCTGAGCCCTTTATATCAGTTTTAATCAGCTTTACTGCGGAATCATCTGCAATAGTCAAGCTTGCTTTATTATCTTTGACAGAGTTTTCAACAACAGGTATAACTCCGTCCGGCTGGTTAGCGTAGACTACTGCCTGACCGCAAGGCTTTATTATTCCACACTTTTCATAAGCTATCTTTTCGACTGTATCGCCAAGAATGGCTGTGTGGTCGAGTGAAATTGACATAATAACTGACACAATCGAAGTATTTATTATATTGGTAGCATCAAAGCGACCGCCTAAACCAACCTCTAATACCACTATATCACATTTCTGCTCAAAATACCACAAAAAAGCTAAAGCTGTAATAAATTCAAACTCCGTTATGATTAAATCTTCCTGTTTCATCTCGTCAACAATTTTTGAAACTCTTTCTGTGAGCTTAGAAAGTTCGTCCTTTGGAATCATCTCTCCATTTATACGAAAGCGTTCACGAAAATCCATTATATACGGTGAAGTATAAAGTCCAGTCTTATAACCAGCCGCAGTAAGAACATTTGAAATCAATGTACAAGCTGTACCTTTGCCGTTTGTTCCTGCGACATGGACAAATTTTAGCTTATCCTGTGGATTGCCAAGGCGATTAAGAAGTTCGCCAATTCGCTCAAGACCTGGTTTTATACCAAATTTAAGCAAAGAGTTTACCTTTTGAATTGATTGAGAATAGTCCATTATAACCTCCATAAGCACATTTACCGTGCGTATAATAGTATATAACCTTTTTTTATGTTTTGCAAGTGCATAAAAATAAAGTGGGAATCCTTTCGGAACCCACTTTTATCATAAACTTCTAAAACCTAATCAAGCATTTCTTGCAAACCCTTGGCAACGGTATATTCATCATCAAAATCAATATTTATATTGCCATTTGAAGTATACGCTGAAAGACTTTTACTTGCGGAATCATTGCCACGACCTGAAATATTATCGTTGCCATTAGATGTTCCGCTCTCTATTCTGAAATCTTTTTCTTTTCCGATAATAGTTGCAATAATACTGCCATTGCTGGTATCAAGCTCAATTTTATCGGAATCAATACCTTTTGTATTGATGTTTCCATTGCTTGTTTGTGAATAGAAAGAATCATTAGCAATAGTATCACCAAGATTTATTGAATTATTTGAAGTATCAAGTCTTACAGAATCGGAATTTATACTACTGATATTGATACTTGCGTTGGAAGTAACAAATTCAAGACTATGGCTTACAACAGTTTCCGCATTACAAGAACCATTGCTTGTATCAAAGTTGACAGTATGAGCCTTTATATTTTCTCCGTTAATGCTTGCATTAGATGTCTTGCAGTAAACATCATCTGTAAATTCTCCACTAATATCTATATCTGCATTTGATGTTTCAAGATAAAGACTATCTGCATTAAGGTTATTGACAGTAATTTTTGCATTGCTTGTTTCAATATTTATTTTAAGAGTTTTGTTGTTTTTAGGAATTTCTACTATTGTTTCAAGCTTACCACGCTTTATGTTAACCATTCCAGTATTGAAAAGATTGCTGAAAAAATCAGTTTTATCTTTTAAAGTGACTTGTCCGTCCTCAGTGGCAACAGTGGGCTTATGCTTATTATTTTCGTAATAGGTTATGCGAATTTCATTTTTATCATCTTGACGATAGCAAACTTTTACTTTCATTAAGTCTATATCTACCTTAACAGATGAAATTTCACTGTCACTGACAGTAAAAACTTTTTCTGTATAGTCTTCATCTAAATCTAATTTAACAAAATCAAAACCAACCATAGCGAAACCTATTAAAGCTATGATTAAACCGACTGCACAGACAATTCCTGTAATAGCTAAAAATTTCTTTGTCATTTTTAAGCCTCCTTTGTGTATGTTCTTACATATGCCTTAAATATTTTTTGTGTGATTTTTATGCAGAGAAGTATAAATTTCCACGAACCATAGGCTGCAAAAAGTCCCAAAGCTGAAACAAATATTGCTACTCCAAGCTGGCATATACCTGCCCCAATAGATGTAAACATAACAATAAACGAACCTATTATTGTAAGGACTCCGCCTAACTGCATTCCAACAGATGCTGCCACAAATGAAACTGCTACTGAATATAAAATTGCTAAGGCAGTAATCACAAATGGAATTAAAATCGAAAATCCGACTATACGACCTACGCTTAATTTTTCAGGCTCTTTAATATGCTTTGGTTCTTCTCCATATTCCTGTGTTTCTGCAAGAATTTTATCTGCAAGTTCACGAGGTGTTCCAAGCTGTGAAAGTACCTCCTCTTCTGGTATTCCTAATTCTACTTTATCGCCAATAAGTTCGGCATAATATTCGATTACTCTATCTTCTTCTGTTCTGCCAAGCGGCGAAAGATAGAGTCTTAGTTCTTTAAGATATTCATATTGATTCATAATTTACCTCCGCAATAAATTTATAGATTTTGTCGATTTGTTCCCAATCCTTCAAAAATTCATTGATACGCTCAAAGCCAAGTTCTGTTATTCTATAATATTTTCTCAATCTACCATTATGCTCTCTTGAATCTACTGTCAAACAACCTGATGACTGCAAACGCTTTAAAATCGGATAAAGCGTTGATTCGGAGATTTCAATATTTGGCGATAAGTCACTAATGATTTTATAGCCATAGCTTTCTCCCTTAGTCAAAACCTTTAGCACACAAACTTCAAGCATACCTTTTTTTAGCTGTGAATCCAAATGTTAAGCTCCTTTCTGAAATATACTGCCTTATGTGGTATACTATATCATACACAGTATATCGTGTCAAGAGGTATCAATAAAAAATCAACAAAAAAGAACGGCTCTTGATAGAACCGTTCTTTTGAAATTATTTAATGTGAGTTCGATGAATTTCCTTAGTTAATAATAATTTATAAAAGTAGAGGCGAACTGCGTTCGCCCGTTAGGTAAAGAATGTTAAAGGGCTTTTTGCCCTTAAAACCCACAAGGGACTCCGTCCCTTGAACCTGCAAGCCTTTAAAAAGGCTTGAGCGAAACTTTTAATTTCTGTCGAACTCGTGTTATTTAATAAATTGAAAGCTATTATTTGCCGATGATTTTCTTAAATCTCTTTGCAAGAGAAACAGAATCAAGACCGTATTCAGCAATAAGTCCAACTGCTGGACCTGAATGACCGTATGTATCGTTGATACCAATTCTTGTAACTGGTACTGGATATTCTTCGCATACGGCAGATGTAACAGCCTCGCCAAGGCCACCAATGACATTATGCTCCTCGACAGTGATAATTCTGCCTGTTTCCTTTGCTGCCTTAATTATAATATCCTTATCAATAGGCTTGATTGTGTGCATATTGATAAGTCTTACATTAATACCCTCTGCCTCAAGTGCCTTAACTGCCTTGAGTGATTCATAAACAACAAGACCAGTTGCAATAACAGTAACATCGTTGCCTTCGTGGAGAGTAATACCCTTACCAATTTCAAACTTATAGTTATCAGGGTCGTTAAAGCTATCAATAGCAAGTCTGCCAAGTCTGATATAAACTGGGCCATTATGCTCATATGCCGCCTTTGTAGCTGCTACCATCTCATAGTGGTCAGCAGGATTGAGGATAACCATTCCTGGAATAGTTCTCATAAGAGCAATATCCTCAAGACACTGGTGAGTTGCACCATCTTCACCAACAGAAATACCTGCGTGTGAACCTGCAATCTTAACATTAAGTGCAGGATAAGCTACTGTATTTCTGATTTGCTCGTATGCACGACCTGTTGCAAACATTGCAAATGATGCAGCAAATGGGACTTTGCCTGCTGCTGCAAGACCTGCTGCAACGCCTATCATATTACATTCTGCGATACCGCAGTCGATAAACTTATCTGGATATTCTTTTGCGAAGATGTCTGTTTTTGTTGCAGCGGAAAGGTCTGCATCAAGAACGACTATATCTGAATGTGTCTTTGCAAGTTCACAAAGAGCCTTTCCGAAGCTCTCTCTGGTTGCTATTTTAACACTCTCCGCCATTTATAACCATTCCTTTCAATAATAAAGGGTTTTATTTAAAATTAATCTTTAATTTCTGCAAGCTGTGCTTCAAGAACCTTTTGCTGTTCTTTGAGTTCGTTAAGTGCAAGCTCATACTGCTCTTGGTTAGGAGCTTTTCCGTGCCAGCCCACTTGGTCTTCCATATAAGAAACGCCCTTGCCTTTAACTGTTTCTGCAATGATAACAGTTGGCTTACCCTTTACGGATTTAGCCTTTTCAAAAGCTTCCTCAATCTGGTTGAAGCAGTGACCGCAAATCTTTATAACCTCAAAGCCAAAGCTCTCAAACTTCTTATCAAGAGGCTCAAGACCAGCAACTTCGCTGACCTTACCATCAATCTGCAAGCCGTTATAATCTACGATATAGCAGAGATTATCGAGGTTGTGATGTGCTGCAAACATTGCAGACTCCCAAACCTGTCCTTCTTCACACTCACCGTCACCGAGCATTGCGTATACACGATAGGAGGCATTATCCATCTTAGCTGCAAGAGCCATACCACAAGCAGCAGAAACGCCTTGTCCGAGTGAGCCTGAACTCATATCAACACCAGGAGTTCCCTTCATATCAGGGTGACCCTGAAGCATTGCACCTATATGGCGGAGAGATTTTATCTCTTTCTCAGGGAAGTAGCCTTTAATTGCAAGTGCTGCATAAAGACCAGGGCAGCAATGACCCTTAGAAAGTACAAATCTATCCCTGTCTGCCCACTTAGGATTCTTCGGGTCTACATTAAGCTCCTTAAAATAGAGGTATGTAAAAATGTCTGCGGCAGAAAGTGAACCGCCCGGATGACCCGATTTAGCATTAAAAACTCCCTCAATTATAAGCTGTCGTACTTTGTTAGCAGTAATTTTCAGCTCTGCTTTTTCTCTTTTGTCCATGGATCATATTCCTCCCGTAAAATGAATAAGAAATATATTTAGACTTTCGCTTTATGCGAAATCCATTGCGTAATTATTATCACTGTTATTTTTTTGGTGCAATTCTTCTGCCAGAAGAACCATTGCCTCCATTAGCTTGGCGTCTTGGGTTATTAGCTGTTCTACTGTTAGCCTTCTGTGACATTTTCTTTCTTCTCAACATCATAAATACTACAAAGCCAATTCCTGCGACTCCAAGCACTATTAAGATTATGCCTATAACCAAAAGCCATTCGCCGTTTCCGACATATTTGCCATCTTTAAAATCTTTAAAGCTTCCGCCCTTAGAATTTTCATTACTTGGTGATTTACTGCTACGCTCTGCATTCTGTGAGCTAAGCTCTGCTTCCGCCTGACTTTGAAGCTCTGCCCAGTCGGAAGAAGTCATTCTTGAGGTTTCTTTAGAAGCTTCAGTTTTAATTGTGCTTGCACTGCTATAATCATCTTCAGCCATAGCGATTATCGGACAAGAAACTGCAAGAACCATCGCCGAAAGTATAGCTATAAGTTTTTTTTTGAATGTGATATGCTTCATTATCCAATCAACCCTTATGATTTATTCGCCAAAAGATTCACACTAAAAACAATGATACCAAATTGTATTTTAACACAACAAACGAAAAAAATATAGTAGCAACGCATAAAAACCGCAAAATTCCTACTATTTCAACAAAATTCACTAACAAATTGTAGAATAAAGCAACAAAATAGTTTTAACAAAAATTGCAAAAAGAATTTTTTGATATTTAAGATTTTATTCCTTGTATAATATCTAACTCTTTTAGTCTATGATTTATTCCGTTAAGCACTTGCAGCTTTCTCAAGCTCCAAAGCGGAGCTATAAGCTCGTCAGGATTTCCATCTCCTGTTAATCTGTGTATAACCATTTCTCTTGGCAAAATAGAAATAATCTCACAAACTATTTCTATATATTCTTCCTCAGTAAGTGCTTTAAATTCGCCTTTTTCATACATTTCAAGAAGTTTTGTATTCTTTAAAATGTGCATAAGCTGCAATTTAATGCCATTAGCTGTTTTTCCGATATATTCTGCTGTAGAGAGAATATCTTCTTTTGTTTCATAAGGCAAGCCGATAATCATATGAGTTATAATTTCGACACCGATATTTCTAAGCCTTCTGACCGCCTCATCATAACACGAAAGTTCATAGCCACGATTTATAAGCCTTGCTGTTGATTCATTTATTGTTTGTAAGCCTAATTCTACCCAAACTGGTTTTATACGATTAAGCTCAGCAAGCAATTCAATAACATCATCACCAAGACAATCGGGTCTTGTGGCAATCGAAAGTATAGCTATATCATCTCGCATAATTGTATCCATAAATAGCTTGCAAAGATATTCAACAGGGGCATATGTATTAGTATAGGCTTGAAAATATGCTATAAATCTATCGCCCTGATATTTTTTACTGACAAGCGTTTTTGCTTGCTCAATCTGCTTAGCAATATCAGGATTAAAATTTGCGGCGAAATCTCCCGAACCTCCAGCACTGCAAAAAATACAACCGCCCTCGGAAATTTTGCCATCACGATTAGGACAAGTCATTCCACCATTGAGAGATAGCTTATAAAGCTTTTCGCTATATCTTTTTTTAAGCATATAGTCTAAAGAGCAGTATCTTCTGCCACCCCAAAAAGTTTTTTTCATCTTAATTTCCCCATATTTTATATTAAATATAAAGCAAACGAGCAAAAAAGCACTTACTTTATATTATTAAAAGGTTAAAAGGATTATCATTTTTTAGATTCTGGCATTGAAACTACAATTTCAGCTTCTTCTCGTATATCACTTTCTATGCCTGATATTTTTTCTGTAACATTATCAAACAAGCCCATTATGGTTGCTCTATATCTTGACGCAAGGTGAAAGCCTAATAAAGCCATCAATGCTGTAAATACAACAATAAATACGATAGCTCCTGTAAGCTTTGCTGTTTTCTTGAAACCTTTTTCGTTAGATTTTCGCATAATCCCCTCCGCAGTATCTTTTATTGCTATAATATTATATCCTAATATAAATTACTGCAATAGGCAAGTAGAAATAACCAATAAAAAACTTATTCCATTATTTTTAAAGAATTTTTTCCATACCATATTTCTGAATACTTAATCCGCACCTTTCATAAAAACTTTTTGCAGATTCATTACAAGCCCATACATTAAGAGTGACATTATAACAATTACTTTTCTTAGCGAAATCTAAAACAAATTCATAAAGCTTTTGTGCCGACCTTATGACCTCTTGATTTTTTTCGGAAACGCATAAATCGTCTATATAAAGAGTAGTCTTATTATACATAGAGTTTCCATGATACTGAAATACGCAAAAAGCATAACCAAGTATTACATCATCTTCTGCAACAAATATTGGTTTCTCATCATTTTGAACTAAGGCTTCAAGTTCTTTTGTTGTATACTTTTTCTCGCCTGCTTTGAAAAGGTCTGGTCTGCCATCTGAATGTACTTTATGAACTTGATATAACAATTCCTCTATCTGTGGTATATCTTCTTTTTTTGCTCGTCTGATATTCATATTTTAGTCCTCTAAATTTATAATTTTTAAACATAACTTATTTGTATCAACAAAATTATATCATTTTTTCTCTTATTACGAATTATTACGAACGATAATATTACACTAAAAAAGAGAACCCTTTCGGACTCTCTTTTTCTTTGATTATTTTATATACATAGAAATATCAAAAGCTTTTACTGAGTGTGTTAATGCTCCTATTGAAATAATATCAACACCACTTTCAGCAACCGCTCTCAAGGTTTCATTAGTGATACCGCCTGAAGCCTCAAGCACTGCTCTGCCGTCAGTAATTGCAACTGCCTCTTTCATAAGTTCGGGACTCATATTATCGAGCATAATTATATCTGCTCCAACTGCAAGAGCCTCTTTGAGTTCGTCGAGGTTTCTTGTTTCAACCTCAATCTTTGTCATATGACCGATTTTCTTTCTCAAAGCAGTAACTGCTGCTGTAATTCCGCCTGCTGCATCAATATGATTATCCTTGAGCATAGCTGCATCAGAAAGATTATAGCGGTGATTCTTTGCACCACCTGTCATAACAGCGTACTTCTGAAGTGGACGCATACCCGGAAGTGTCTTTCTTGTATCAGCAATACTTGCATTAGTACCCTCAACAAGCTTTGTTGCTTGATTAGCCGCCGTAGCAATTCCACTCATATGCTGAATAAGGTTGAGTGCAGTTCTCTCACCCTTTAAAAGTGACGCTGTTCTGCCCTCAAGACGCATAATCTCATCGCCATATTTTACGCTCTCACCGTCTTTGATGAGAATTTCGATTTTAATATCACTATCTATAAGTTCAAAAACTCTTGCGGCAACTTCTACACCACAAAGTATGCCTTCTGCCTTTGCAACAAGCTTACCCTTGCCCATCTGTTCAGCAGGAATGAGGTAATCCGTTGTAACATCGCAATAATTGATGTCCTCTAAAAGAGCTGTTTTAATTAAATTGTCAACATAAATTTTATTCAGAATCATTGCTAACCTCCTCAAGAATTATGCAAGCAACACAAGCAAGGCTTCTTGCCTCAACAAAGTTATGGTCGATTTTGTAGTGTCCGTTAAGGAGTAAATCTTTGATTTCCTTTGCTCGTTTTAAGCCTGCCGGAACAGCACTTGGGTCTGGAATGACAAAATGGGCTGTCTGCATAATCTTTCTGATTTCGGTTCTGAGTCCGTGTGGAAGTTCATTACCTTCAAGAGATTCCTTAGGCGGAAGCTCGCCAACAGAAGCTCCATTATCATTTTTAAGCTTTTCTGTAATATCCTGTGCGGCACGGCGTGAGAATACCAAAGCCTCAAGCAAAGAGTTACTTGCAAGACGATTTGCACCATGAACACCTGTATGCGAGCATTCTCCTGCAGCATAAAGTCTATCGACAGTAGTTCTTGCATTGAGGTCAACATCTATTCCGCCCATAAGGTAATGCTGGCATGGGAATACTGGTATTCTATCCTTTGTAATATCAATACCCTCCTCAAGACAACGCTCATAAATCATTGGGAAACGATTCTTTACAAATTCTGGGTCTTTATCGGTAATATCAAGATAAAAATTCTCATTGCCCTTTTTGCGTGATTCGAGAATTATGGCATTTGAAACAACATCTCTTGGGGCAAGCTCTCCACGCTCATCATAATTAAAGGCAAATCTTTCGCCGTCACAGTTGAGCAAAACTGCTCCTTCACCACGAACAGCCTCACTTATAAGAAAACGCTCTCTGTCTGCTTCTGCGGCAAAAGCTGTTGGGTGGAACTGAATCCAGCTAAGGTGCTTAATTCTTGCACCAAGCATATGTGCAAGAGTAATACCGTCACCTGTTGCGATAGCTGAGTTTGTAGTATACTGATAAACTCTGCCGATACCGCCAGACGCCATAATGCAGTATTTTGCACCAACAAAGGCTTGTTCGCCATTATCGAGAATTAAGCCTGCAAAGAATCCATTATCTGCCTTTTCGAGAGAATAAAGAAGTGTATTCTCAAGAATATCAACATTCTTATGTTCCTTAACCTTTTCAATAAGTGCATCAACAATAGCTCTGCCTGTTGAATCCTTATGGTGAACTATTCTATGTCTTGAATGTCCCGCCTCAAGGGTCATCATCATCTTGCCTGATGCGTCAAGGTCAAATGCAACGCCCATCTCTTTAAGCTTGAGAACATCTTGAGGTCCTTCGGAAACAAGCACCTCGATTGCAGCTAAATTATTTTTATACTTACCCGCAATAAGTGTATCAGCGATATGTAGCTTAAAATTATCATGGCTCTTATCAAGAACAGCCGCAACACCGCCCTGTGCCAATGAGGAATTGGAAAGTGGAAGTTCTCTTTTGGAAATAAGCAAAACACTTACATTCTCAGGAAACTGCAATGCTCCGTAAAGTCCAGCAGCACCTGCTCCAACAACAATAACATCATATTCCCGCTTCATAATTAGTACCTCTTTTTATTTCACATTTCTAAAATTTTATTATTCTAAAAAAACCTTAGACTTATTTTATTGTATCATAATTTATATGAAATTTAAATAGGAAAAATAAAAAAAGTGCCGACTGAACGACACTTTTTATTTTAGGCTAAATTAAGTAAACATTTTATAGCTTTAAAAAACTATCAAACTTAGAATTTTAAACAACATTTATTTTTCTATGAGCTCTCTGCATATTGTAGAACATAAAGCATTTTGAGAAGTCTGTCAGCTAATCAAAAGCGAAGCTCTTTATAGTTGCCTAAGAATGAAAATTCCGGAAGTTCCTCTGAAAGCGAACAGAGAAGATTTTTAATATGCTCGCTTTGTGCATTTCCTGTAAAATCGAGATAGAAAAGATATTCAAAGCTTTTACCTACCATAGGGCGGGATTCTATCTTAGTAAGATTTAAGCCATGAGAGGAAAAGCGTGAAAGTACACTGCAAAGCGAACCTTTGACATGGGAAACAGAAAAACAAAGGCTTATTCTGTCCGCATCATCGGAAATTATAGGATTCTTGGATATTATTATAAAGCGTGTGCAGTTATTTTCGTCATTTTGTATGCCCTCTGCAAATACCTTTAAGCCATATTCCTTCGCGGCATATGCTGAACAAACTGCTGAGAGGCTCTTATCGCCTTTTTCGGCAACCATTTTGGCAGCGGCTGATGTACTTGCATAAAGCATAGCTGAAAGTTTATGCTCATCTATAAATTTAGAGCATTGTGCCAATGCTTGGTCTTTTGAATATACCTCCTTAACATCAGAAAGCTCCGCTCCCTCAACTCCTGCTATGCAATGATTTATTTTTAAATCGACTGCACTTACTATGTAATAACGGTATTGCAGCATAAGGTCGTATACATCTATAACTGAACCAGCAGAGGAGTTTTCTATCGGAATAATACCATAATCTGCCTCTTTATTTTCCAGTGCCTCAAACACACTGCTGAACTTTCCATAAAAAACAGGCTCGCTCTCAGGAAAAAGCTTCATCAAGGCTATGTGCGTATTTGAACCCGCATTTCCAAAGCAAGCTACTTTTCGTGGGTTTCATTGATTTTAGCCTTGCTATCTGCTGAATCAAAAAGCTTTCTAAGTTCTTTTCCTGAACCTATTATATCGTGCTGTAAGCCTCGGCTTATCTCCATTATATTTTGGAAAAGAATCCTTGTACAATCGGCATATCTGCCTGAATTTGCAGTAACCTTATCTATAATCTGCTGTTCTCTCTCATTATTGAATATTGGCATATTATTTTCTGCTTTATATATTGCAACCTCTTCTGAACAGTTCATTCTGCGAAGCAGCAACTCAACAAGCTGGCTATCTATTTCGTCAATTTCTGCTCTTATATCCTTTAAATCCATTCCGTAATCTTCCTTTTTATTTTTCATTCATATGGTATACTTATCCATCATAAGGTCAAGTATTGCAATTGCTGTCGCATTCTCTATAACTGGTACTGCACGAACTACTATACAAGGGTCATGTCTGCCCTTTATCTCAAGCTCTGTATTTTCGTGAGTTTCAAGATTTACTGTGTTTTGCTTTTGAGATATGGAGGCTGTCGGTTTAATAGCCGCTCTGAAAATAATTGGCATACCCGAAGTGATTCCGCCGAGAATACCGCCATGATTGTTGGTTTCGGTCTTTATGGTATCTCCGTCATAAACAAAAGGGTCATTATTTTCACTTCCTTTATGCTTAGAACCCTCAAAGCCTGAACCGAACTCTATCCCCTTAACTGCTGGAACACCAAAAATCATAGACGCAATAACATTTTCAACGCCATCAAACATAGGAGAACCTATACCGACAGGTACACCTTTTATAGCACATTCTACAACGCCACCAATGCTATCCTGTGACATACGGCAATCCTCAATAAGCTCACGCATAGGCACTTCTGCACTTTCATCTATAAGACAGAATTTTTCTGTTGAAAGTCTTTCTAAAAGCTCGTCTGATATATCTACTGGATTGAAAAGCTTATCTTCAACCGTTCCAACACTTGCTATATGAGCTGCAATTTTAATTCCACGATTTTCAAGAATTTGTCTTGCGACTGCTCCTGCAAATACAAGCGGTGCTGTTAATCTTCCCGAAAAATGTCCTCCGCCTCTGACATCATTAAAACCACCATAGCGGATATGTCCTGTATAGTCTGCGTGAGATGGTCTTGGCGAGGTCATAAGATTTCCGTAATCTTGAGAGCGTGTATTTGTATTGCGGATTACAGCACAAAGCGGAGCACCTGTTGTTGTATCATTAAGCATACCCGAAAGGATTTCTGGCAAATCACTTTCTTTTCTCGGAGTAGCGGCTTTATCGTTGCCTGGTGCTCTCCTTGCCATTTGTGCTAAAAGCTTATCCATATCAATTTTTTCGCCCGCTGGAAGTCCATTTATTACAACACCTATGCCATTGCCATGACTTTCTCCGAAAATTGAAATTTCTATATTTTTACCCCATGTTGATGACATTAGCGTTACCTCCAAGATTATTATAGTCCTCAAAGAAGCTCGGATATGATTTATTGATACTTTCTGCATCTGTAATGATGACTGGCTCTGTTGCTCTTGTTGCCGCCACAGAAAGTGCCATAACTATTCTATGGTCATTATAGCCCTGAACTGCTCCGCCATTAAGTGACTTAACACCGTTTATCCTCAAGCCGTCTGGCAGTTCTGTTATATCTGCACCAAGCTTATTTAAGCCCTCTGTAATTGCGTGAAGTCTGTCGCTTTCTTTTATGCGAAGTCTTGCTGCACCTGTAATGGTAGTTGTACCCTCCGCAAGTGCTGCTACAACTGCAAGAATCGGAACTAAATCAGGAATATTCTCTGCGTCAATTTCTATTCCATTAAGCTTATTATGCTTACAGCTAAGAACTTGTCCATTTATTGTTATATCCGCACCAAATTGACGGAGTAATTGATATATAGCTTTATCGCCTTGATAAGATGCAGTATCAAGATTTTCTATGGAAACATTTCCACCTAAAGCCCCAGCCGCAAGGAAAAATGCTGCCTGCGACCAATCGCCCTCTATATTCAAATGCTGTGGTTTATAGCTTTGATTGCCATAAACCTTATAGCCATTTTCGGTTTCTATCGCTGTCACACCAAATCTATACATAGCGGAAAGTGTCATATCAATATAGCTTTTGGATTCGAGAGAGGAAGTAACTACAATCTCACTATCAGCCTTTAAAAGCGGTAATGCGAGAAGTAAACCTGTTATAAACTGTGAACTGACATTTCCAGGCACTTCAAATATTCCAGGCTTTAGCTGACCGTTTATAGAAAGTGGCAAACCACCCTCTGTTACACAATTTACGCCCGCCTTTGGCAAGCACTCAAGATAAATGCCGATAGGTCTTTCTGGAAGTCTGCCGTGACCTATGAATTTTGCTTTTACATTGCCTGCTCCTACAACTGGAATCATAAATCTTAGTGTAGAGCCTGATTCTCCACAATCAAGAGTTGCTTCGGTATTTGTAAACATCATTTTTCCGTCAATGGTAAGTCTTTTACCAATGAGCGAAACTGCTGCTCCAAGTTCCTTTACACAATCTATTGTGGCACGAATATCGTTTGAAAGCTCGACTGGCTCCATTACGCTTACTCCCTGAGCCAATGCCGCACAGATAACGGCTCTATGGGCGGCACTTTTTGACGGTGGAACAGCCACCAATCCTGAGAGCATTTTTGGTTCTAATACAACATTACTCATATTTTCTCACCCTAAAACAATAATTAATATAATTATAGCATAAAACAACTAAAAATGTCCATAAACTTTTACGAACACTTTGAATATCGCATTTATATTAAGAATAAATACTTTAGCACATACAAGAAATGTCTTAAAATTTAATGCTAATCAGTATTTAATAATATCATCTGTTGGAGTTTTCAACTTAATGTGTTATTATAAGAATATGATTGCTTTGAGGTGATTTATCTTGAAAAATAAAATTCTTCCCGCTCGTGAAACTATGGAACGAAGTTATGATACAAGCGGACTTATTATTTATCTATTCTTGATTCCATTTGCTATAATTATTTTACTTTTGCTTATAGTGCTTATTATATTTACTCAAATAAAGCAAAGCCCTGAAAATTCTATTGATAATTCATATGATACTCAAAGTGTTGTATCATACAATTCTGAAGATGAAGAAAAGCTACTGACTCTTGCCTCGGTTTATTCTCCACTTTCTGATGATTATAAACCAAGCCTTGAAAATTATAATGGGATAATATGATTCTACTCTTGAAGAACCGCTCTCTGCACTTATCAGTGCCGCAAAGGAGGACGGAGTTACTATTAAAGTTACCGGTGGATATGTTTCTAAAAATGAACAGGATAAGCTATTTAAGGCAGAAGTAGAGCGTCTTATGCAAGAAAAGGATTATTCTCAGGTTAAGGCTGAAACGGAAGCAGAAAAATCTATCCCTAAGGGCAATCATTACGATAGACAGACAGGACTTTCTATAACTCTTTCAACAGATGATAATTATGCTTGGCTTGAGGCAAATGCTTACAAATATGGCTTTATCCAACGATATACAAAATCTGGTGAGGAGGAAACAAAGGTTAAGGCTGACAATTCGCTTTTTAGATATGTCGGAATAGAAAATGCTAAGAAAATACGCATACTTGGTATGACCTTAGATGAATATGTCGATTATGTCAACAGCAGATAAATTTCGCTGTGCGAAATAAACATTTATAAACTAATTTTTTTGTGATATTCTCCTAAAAATAAAATATTGTAAACTTTCTCTTTTATAAGTTTATGCTATATGTTATAATAAAGCTTAGACACATATGTATATATGTCAAACATTAGAATCGGAGTGAATTAGTGATGTATTATCTTGGAATCGACCTCGGCGGAACTAACATTGTCGCTGGCGTAGTTGACGAAAACTACAAAATTATCGCAAAGGAAAGCTGTAAGACAAATGTTCCACGACCAGAGGAAGAAATCTGTGACGATATGGCTCTTGTTGCAAAAAAGGCACTTGCAGCCGCTAAGCTTACAAATGACGATATTTCTTTCGTTGGTATTGGTGTTCCCGGTGCTGTTAACGGCGAAACAGGTATGATTGAATATGCTGCTAACCTCGGTTTCCATAACTGGCCTATCGTAAAGATGATGGAAGAAAGACTTGGAACTAAGGTTAAAATTGAAAATGATGCAAACGCTGCGGCTCTTGGTGAATATCTTGCTGGTGCAGCAAAAGGCTCTAAAAACGCTGTCGCTATCACACTCGGAACAGGTGTAGGCGGCGGAATTATAATTGACGGCAAGATTTACAGCGGTTCAAACTTCGCAGGTGCAGAGCTTGGACATACTGTTATTGTATATAATGGCTGGAAGTGTGGCTGTGGCAGACATGGCTGTTGGGAAGCTTACGCTTCTGCTTCAGGTCTTATCAAGATGACAAAAGAAGCTATTCTTGCAGATAGCGAAAAGGGTGCTTGTATGCTTCGTCTTGTCGGCGGAGATATTAACAAGGTAAACGGAATTACTGCTTTCAACGCTATGCGTGAAGGCGATGAATACGGCAAGAGCGTTGTTGATAAGTATATTAGCTATCTTGCTTGCGGTATTACTAATGTTATCAATGTATTTCAGCCTGATGTTCTTTGTATCGGTGGCGGTATCAGCAGAGAGGGCGAAACTCTCCTTGCTCCACTTCGTGCAATCGTTGAAAAAGAACGCTATACAAAGCACAATAAAAAGCAGACAAAACTTTGTGCCGCTACTCTTGGCAATGATGCCGGCATTATCGGTGCAGCTTTCTTAGACTAAAATTCAACTTATAAAAAATAGCCACAAAGCTCAGAAATTTTAATTGAAAGCTTTGTGGTTATTTTTTAGTTATTATAAAATTTTAGGAGGAATTGAGATGTCAGATAAAGTAAAAGAACAGTTTGAAAAAGAATTTTATGAAGAAGAATTTGAATTATTGGTACTCACAAGTGAAGAATGTAAAGGTGCTATAATGTTAGACAATAAATACATTAATCCATCTGTCGATTTTGTTGCGAGTATAGATTGTAAAACAGGAAAACTAATAAAATCTGAAGGTCGTTTAACATGGCTTATAAAAGATGAAAAATCTAGAAATGGCTATGGATATGATTTTGAAAAATATGGGATATATAAGGTTCTTGTTAGAAAAAGTATTCCGATTAAACTGGACAAATATCAATCAGAAATATGGAATAACAGATTTATGTTAGTAAAATTACTTGAAAAAGATGTTTTGAATAAGGATTTGCAAGAATTAAAAGAATATTATTTAAAGCCTGTAATTCTTGAAAATGATATGGGTACTTTTACTCTTAATAGATATTTTTCTTGGTTTGAATGTAATAATGTAGACTGGAATGGTGCAGATATACTTATATATTTGGAAGTAGATGAAAACTGTGATGAAACAGCAAATTCAGCTATGGCTACTTTACTTAAATATGCAAAGGATAAACAAGGCTTCGACCAAAAAAATCGTGAGTTTGCCGCAAAAGAATTACTTGATTTGGCAAATGATTGGCTTGAAGATAACGAAGATGAAGACAAGCCAGATAAAATCACAAAAGAAATGTTTATAGATAACATTAAAATGTCTGAATTGTGTATATCACCAGATGGCAGTATAACATTATTTTATGATGATGGAGATATGTTCTGGGGTCATACTATTCAAATAATTATAGATGAAAATGGTAACTATGAAAGTGCTGATATAGCAGGATAATTTGATATTATAAGTAGCTAAATTATAAAAAACTTCGCTTATTCTTACGAATTGGCGAAGTTTTTGCTTTAAATATACTTTTTTACATCTACAAAAAGTCTGCCCTTACGGCTTTTGCCTGAAATTCCGACAACCTCTGCTTTACCCTTTCCACGCATAGAAATTTTATCGCCTGCCTTAACCTCTTTTGAAGTATCTGTACATACAAGCCAATTAAGCGATACTGCCCCTTTTGTGATAAATTCCGCAGATTTTGTCCTTGAAAGTCCAAAACACTCTGCCGAAATGCTATCTAAACGCATAGAACTTACATTTATACTTATATCCTGAGTTTTCAGAACAGGTACTTCATAGCTTTCGCTTTCTCGGATTTCAGCATTATATCTGCCGACTTTTTCAGATTAAATTCTACAAATTCTGAAATGGAATTATGACAGAAAAATTGTGCTTTATCTTCATTTATAATTATATCACCTATCATCTCACGCTTTATTCCAAGTCCCATAAGTGAGCCAAGAATATCTCTGTGTGTAAACTCTGCATTAGAGGAAATAACTGAATAAAGCTTAATCGGCAAGCCCTCATCATTGCAATATTCGTTATCCCTGACACGACAAAGCCTTCGTTCGGCATCATCAAAACCGCCGACAAAATCTATATATCCACGAAATTCTTCTACTTTGGAAATTAGAGTTTGTTCCGCAGGTGTCAGAAAATGTGAATATTCAACAGAGTAGGTTTTTTCACTTCTTGCGATAAGGTCGCTGATTTTTCTAAGCAGTATTTTCTGTTCATCAATGGTTGTATATTTAGCTGTGAAATCTTTCATATGCTTATCCCCTATAAAATTATAAGCTAATCATACCTTAAATTTTTTATAAACTCAAGACTATAAAAAAACTTAAAACAAAAACTCGGTGCCAGTCTACGACTGACACCGAGAATTTTTTCCGGGCGAATAAACTTAAAAATTATTTAAAAGTATTATTCTTCTCTCATCTTTGCAAAGCACTCGCTGCAGTATACAGGTCTGTCTTCACGAGGCTTGAATGGAACCTTAGCTTCCTTGCCGCAAGAAGCACAGATAGCTGTGAACATTTCACGCTCTGGCTTAGATGCATTCTTTCTTGCGTCACGGCATGCCTTACATCTCTGTGGCTCGTTTACGAAACCCTTAGATGCATAAAATTCTTGTTCGCCAGCTGTAAAAACAAATTCTTTGCCACATTCCTTACAGATGAGAGTCTTGTCTTCGTACATTTGATTAACCTCGCTTTGGTAAAATTATAATTTTGCCCCAGGACGGTTTTGCACCGCCGCCTTTGAAAAGTTTACAACGCTCTACTTTAAGCTACTTGGGCATATAACACACGAATCAGTGCTTTTTAAGTTTTTTTCGCACTCGCTGCATAGCATTATCACAAGCTTTTTCATTTATACCAAACTCGGCAGAAATTTCTGCATATGAATAACCAAGCAGATATAGCGAAAGAACTTTTTTTTCAAGTTCAGTAAGATTTTGCTCTATTGCTGTATAAAGCCCTTCCTCCGCCTCTTGAGATATTATAACAGCCTCAGGCTCGGAAAGACAATCAGCAGAAAGCTCATCATCAAGTAAAACAAAATCATTCAAAATCTTATTCTTATCACTAAGAGCTGTTCTGACGGCTGAAACAATTTTATTTTTGACGCATACTCCTGCGTAAGATTTGAATGCTGAACCTTTTGTTTCATCATAGCTATTAACCGCACTTAAAAGTCCGAGCAAGCCCTCTTGAATCAGGTCATCAGGCTCTAAACCGCTTTTTTTATATTCCGCAGCAACAGAACGGATAAGGTATAAATATCTTACAACAAGTTCACGAAATGCACCCTCGTCAGAATTTTTGGCAAGTTTCACAAGTTCTGCATCTGAAAGACTGTCAAAATTACCAAAAGCCTGATTATCGAACATGATTTCACCTCATTGCACTCTCGTACTAATAAATAATACACTATTTGAACGAATAAGTCAATGCACGTTTTATACAATTTGCAAAATTTCTTATAATTTTGTGTATAAAAATAATTTATTTTCTTATATGAAATTACTTTTAATTTATATCACGCAAAATATTTCTTTTAGGTAAAATGTTGAAGTTTACTTGAATTAAATTGAATAAAATATTGATATAAATAAATTATGGCTGTATAATAAAATTAATAATGCTTAGGGGAGATTTACAGTGGTTGTTAAAATAAATAGTATGGGAATTTACGGCATAGAAGCTTATGCCGTCTGTGTAGAAACTGATATTTCGAGAGGCTTGCCCGGATTTGAAATTGTTGGCTTGCCAGGAATCGCTGTTAAGGAATCTCGTGATAGGGTTCGTTCCGCTATCAAAAATAGCGGATTTACCTTTCCATCTCAAAGAATAACCGTAAATCTCGCACCTGCAAACATCAAAAAAGCTGGTGCTTTATATGATTTGCCGATTTTAGTTTCAATTCTCACTTCTATGGGAGCATTGACTAACACCTTTGATGATGCTGTTTTTATAGGTGAGCTTTCACTTTCGGGCGAGTTAAGACCTATAAACGGTGTATTGCCTATGGCTATTGAAGCAAAAAATCTTGGCTTTAAGCGTATATTCATTCCATTCGACAATGCCGCAGAGGGTGCTGTTGTTGATGGAATAGATGTCTTCCCTATTAAAAAGGTTTCTGAGCTTATATCAGTTCTGAGAAATCAGACCTCCACTGAACCATATAAAACAATAACCCGTGACACAGCACAGGCTACTTTCTCATATGATTTTTCTGATGTCAAAGGTCAAGTTCTTGCTAAGAGAGCATTGGAAATTGCTGCCGCTGGCGGACACAATATCCTTATGATAGGAAGCCCTGGTGCAGGAAAAAGTATGCTTGCAAAGCGTGTTCCGTCTATACTTCCTGATATGACCTTTGATGAAATGATTGAAACAAGCAAAATACATTCTATTGCAGGAACTATGCTAAATGGACAATCACTTATAACCGAAAGACCCTTTCGCTCTCCTCACCATACAGTTTCTCCCGCTGGACTTTCTGGTGGCGGAACTATCCTAAGACCTGGCGAAATCTCTCTTGCACATAATGGTGTACTTTTTCTTGATGAACTTCCTGAATTTAGCAGAACAGCAATGGAGGTTCTTCGTCAACCACTTGAGGACGGAAAGGTTACTATTTCTCGTGTCAGCGGTTCAATAAGCTATCCAAGTTCAGTTATGCTTATTGCTGCAATGAATCCCTGTCCTTGCGGATATTTCGGTCACCCTACTAAACCCTGTATATGTAGCAGAAAGGCTGTAAATCAGTATCTTTCGAGGGTTTCAGGTCCTTTGCTTGATAGACTTGATATACATATCGAGGTTCAGCCTGTTAAATTTGATGAACTTTCTTCAAATGAAAAAAGCGAAAGTTCTGCAACAATTCGTACAAGAGTTAATCATCAACGAAAATTACAACTCGAACGCTTTAAAGGTACTTCTATAACTTGTAATGCGAGAATTACTACGGATAAACTACACGAATTTTGTCCACTTGACGATACCGCAACGACTATTATGAAGCGTTCGTTTGATGCTATGGGCTTATCTGCAAGAGCCTATGACAGAATTTTAAAAATCGCAAGAACTATTGCAGATATGGACAACAGTGAAGTTATTAAGCGTGACCATATATTTGAGGCGATACAATTTAGAAATCTTGATAAGAAATATTGGAATTAATAAAGCAAGGTAAGTTCAACAGAAATTAAAAGTTTCTTATGAACTAAAAGCTACTATAAAACTTATATTAAAACAAAACGGAAACAGCCATTACAAGCTGTTTCCGTTTTTGTTTGATTATTTTTAATTTTTATATTACTTGAAGTATTTTACGCCGCTCTCGAAAATCTTTTGGTCTTTCTCAAATGGTACATTCTTATAAAGGTTGTCGCCCTTTCTCTCGGAATGTCCCATCTTACCAAGAACACGACCGTCCGGGCTTGTAATACCCTCAATAGCACAAACAGAGCCGTTCGGGTTGAACTCGATTGTATCAGCCTGCTTACCGTTAAGGTCAACATACTGTGTTGCAATCTGTCCATTTGCGATAAGCTTTTGGAGCATTTCGTCAGAAACTACGAATCTGCCTTCACCATGAGAAATCGGCACTGAGAATACATCTCCTGCGTTTACAGATGAGAACCATGGTGACTTTGTGGAAGTAACACGAGTATATGCCATATGGGAAATATGACGACCGATTGTGTTAAATGTAAGTGTTGGGTCATCTGCTTTAAGCTCACGAATTTCGCCGTAAGGTACAAGTCCAAGCTTGATAAGTGCCTGGAAACCATTGCAGATACCGAGCATAAGACCGTCACGCTGATTGAGAAGTCTTGCGACTGCCTCGCTGACTCTTGGGTTTCTGAAAGTTGTTGCGATAAACTTACCTGAACCGTCTGGCTCGTCACCGCCTGAGAAACCACCTGGAAGCATAACCATCTGTGCATCGTCAATGAGCTTAACCATCTCAGAAATTGTTTCCTCGATAGCTGCTGGAGTAAGGTTCTTTACAATGAGAAGCTCAGGTTCTGCACCAGCCTTTTCAAAGGCTCTTGCTGTATCAATCTCGCAGTTTGTTCCTGGGAATACAGGAATAAATACCTTTGGCTTTGCTGTCTTGATGACAGGTGATGAGGTATTGCGTTCTGTATAAAGTGGGATTTCTTGCTCATTTGCTGGGCAATATGATTTAGTTGGGAATACGCCCTCAAGCTTGAAGTTCCATTCCTCGATAAGCTCATCAATAGTGAGAGTTTCGCCGTTGACTGTGATTGTTTCTGCATCAACAGTTGTACCTAAATCATAATAGAGAATATCGGAAATTTCTGCACCGTCTGCAAGTTCAACAACAAATGAACCTGAAAGCGGAGCGAAAAGCTCTTTTGCTGTAAGCTCATTCTTGAACTCAAAGCCTATCTTATTACCAAAGCTCATTCTTGCGACAGTTGCAGCTGCACCGCCCTCACGAACAACAGATGCTGCAAGAATCTTGCCGTCATTTGCAAGTGCATAGATTGCCTTATATACCTTCTTGAGTTCTTCCCAAGCTGGAAGTCCTGTTGCCTTATCCTCTGGAAGTGGGATGTAAACAACCTTAGAGCCTGACTTCTTAAATTCGGCGGAAATTGTCTTAGAAGCCTTTGTCATTGCTACGGCAAAGCTTACGAGTGTAGGTGGTACATCTAAATCCTCGAATGAACCTGACATACTATCCTTACCACCGATTGACGGAATACCCATATTTATCTGTGCTGTCAATGCACCGAGAAGTGCGGCAGTAGGCTTGCCCCAACGGGAAGGAACTTCGTGAAGTCTTTCAAAATATTCTTGGAAGGTAAGTCTTGAAGTAAGTGGGTCTGCACCGATTGCAGCTAACTTTGAGAGAGATTCTGTAACAGCATAAGCTGCACCGTGGAATGGACTCCAACGAGAAATGCCTGGAATATAACCATAGCTCATTGCAGTTGCATCGTCAGTTTCACCCTTGAGAAGCGGAAGCTTTGCAGCCATAGCATCTTCTGGTGTAAGCTGAGTTTTACCACCGAATGGCATCATAACTGTTGCCGCACCGATACTTGCATCAAAGCGTTCAACAAGTCCTCTCTGTGAGCAGCACTCAAGACGAGAAAGGTTCTTCTTAAATGCAGTCTTTGTATCAAGTCCTTCAAGAGCCTTTGGAACAGAAGTTCTATAACAATTATCAGCATCAGGAGCAGTAATATATGAAGTTGCTACCTGTGTAACACCGTTTGTATTAAAGGAATTCACGGCTGAGGCTTACGATAACATCGCCACGCCATTTCATTGTAAGTCTTGGATTCTTTGCAACTATTGCAACAGGATATGCTTCGAGGTTTTCCTCGCCTGCAAGTGCAATAAATGCGTCAACATCGATCTTATCAAGTACAACAGCCATTCTCTCCTGAGATTCGGAGATTGCAAGCTCTGTGCCGTCAAGACCGTCATACTTCTTGCGAACCTTATCAAGGTCGATGTCAAGACCGTCTGCAAGCTCACCAATAGCAACACAAACACCGCCTGCACCGAAGTCATTGCAACGCTTAATCATCTTAGCGGCTTTTTCATTTCTGAAAAGTCTTTGAATCTTGCGTTCTGTCGGAGGATTACCCTTCTGAACCTCAGCACCACAGGTTTCGATTGATTCGAGTGTATGTGCCTTGGAAGAACCTGTTGCACCGCCACAGCCGTCACGACCTGTTCTACCGCCGAGGAGAACTATAATATCGCCTTCACTTGGAACGCCACGAACAACATTTTCCTTTGGTGACGCACCAATAACTGCACCGATTTCAAGTCTTTTTGCTGCATAACCCATATCGTAAAGCTCTGTAACTTGACCTGTTGCAAGTCCGATTTGGTTGCCGTATGAGCTATAACCCTGTGCCGCACCTGTTGTAATCTTTCTTGATGGAAGCTTACCTTTCATTGTCTTTTCAAAAGGAAGTGTTGGGTCGCCTGAACCTGTAACACGCATAGCCTGATAAACATATGCTCTGCCTGAAAGTGGGTCTCTGATAGCACCACCAAGGCAAGTAGCCGCACCACCGAAAGGCTCAATTTCTGTTGGGTGGTTATGTGTTTCGTTCTTGAACTGAACGAGCCACTTTTCTGTCTTGCCATCAATAGTTACTGGAACCTCAATAGAGCAAGCGTTGATTTCGTCACTGACATCAAGGTCAGGAATAAGTCCACGCTTACGAAGAAGCTTCATACCAATGATAGCCATATCCATAAGGGATACATCTCTCTTTGTATCCTTGCCATAAATTTCATCACGAGCTGAATAGTATTCTTTAAGAGCATTCTCGATAGCCTCAGACAAGGCACCTTTTTCAATCTCAATCTTCTCAAGTCTTGTGAGGAAGGTTGTATGACGGCAATGGTCTGACCAATATGTGTCGATAACACGAAGTTCTGTAACTGTTGGGTCACGGTGTTCTTCATCTCTGAAATAATCACGGCAGAACTTCAAGTCTGAAAGTGTCATAGCAAAGCCCATAGAGGAATAATACTTTTTCCATTTCCTCATCATTCCAGACTGTGAAGCCCTTTATAACTGCAACATTATCTGGAACATTTGCTTTCATATCAAGGCTTTCTGGCTTTTCAAAGGAAGCAAGTCTGGACTCAACTGGGTTTATAAGATAATCCTTAATCTTTTCAAAATCAGTGTCTGAAATATTGCCTGAAACTGCGATAACTTTAGCTGTAACTACCTGTGGTCTTTCGCCCTGTGTGAGAAGCTGAACACATTGTGCAGCTGAATCGGCTCTTTGGTCATACTGACCTGGAAGATATTCCATAGCAAATACCTTAAATTCATCACCGATAGAAATCTTTTCATCATAAACAGTATCAGCATTTGTTTCGCTAAGAATAGTATTCTTAGCTTTTTCAAAGCTTTCACCGTCAAGACCTGAAATATCATAGCGGTTAATAATTCTTACTGCTTCTGCATTTTTAATACCGAGATTTTGCTTTAAATCTGCGAGCAGGTTTACCGCTTCGACATCGAAGCCCTTTCTTTTTTCAACAAAAATTCTTTTTACTTCTGACATTTCACTACCAATCCTTTCAGTATAATGAAATCTTGACATACTATGTTTATTTTATCACACATTGTCGAATAGGTAAAGCGGAAAATTAAACTTTATGCAAAAGTAAAAGCCCTTGCATCGAATTTTGATGCAAGGACTTAAATTTATTAGAAGGTATAGGGGGAATTGTATCAATATGGCTTAAATTTATCAGGGGAATTTTTAATAATCGTAAGTTTCTTTAATACATCACGAGCGAAACTTTTAATTTTCCTAAGGAGAAGATTTAATTATTTATTTGCAACTGCCTTAAATGCTTCTTCAAGGTCAAAGATAATATCATCAATATGCTCTGTACCGATAGAAAGTCTGATTGTATTTGGCTTAATGCCCTGCTCTGCAAGCTCTTCTTCGTTGAGCTGTGAATGTGTTGTTGTTGCTGGGTGGATTGCAAGAGATTTAACATCGGCAACATTTGCAAGAAGTGAGAATACCTTGAGGTTATCAATGAACTTTTGTGCGTCCTCAGATGTACCCTTAATCTCAAATGTGAAGATAGAACCAGCACCCTTCGGGAAGTACTTATCGTAAAGGTCCTTATAACCGCTCTCTGGAAGTGATGGGTGATTAACTCTTTCAACCTGTGGGTGATTTTTTGAGGAAATCTACAACCTTGAGCGCATTTTCAACATGACGCTCTACACGGAGTGAGAGTGTTTCAAGACCTTGGAGGAAGATAAATGCGTGGAAAGGAGAAATTGTTGCACCAGTATCACGAAGCAGGATTGCACGAATCTTTGTAACAAATGCTGCTGGTCCAGCCGCCTTTGTGAAGCTTACACCGTGGTAGCTTGGGTTTGGCTCTACAAGTGATGGGAATTTTCCACTTGCTTCCCAATCGAACTTACCACTATCAACGATAACACCGCCAATTGCTGTACCATGACCACCGATGAACTTTGTTGCTGAATGAACAACAATATCTGCACCATGCTCAATAGGTCTTAAAAGATATGGTGTTGCGAATGTGCTATCGACAACAAGCGGAATTTTATGTGCGTGTGCGATTGCTGCAACCTTTTCTATATCAATAATATTTGAATTTGGATTGCCAAGAGATTCAATATAGATAGCCTTTGTGTTATCCTGAATAGCACTTTCAAATGCACCCTCTTCGTCAGGGTCTACAAAAGTTGTCTTAATGCCATATGTTGGGAGTGTATGCTCAAGAAGATTATAAGAACCACCATAAATTGTTTTTGCAGCAACAATGTGGTCGCCTGCACCTGCAAGGTTCTGAATTGTATATGTTACAGCTGCTGCACCACTTGCTACTGCAAGAGCTGCTACACCACCCTCAAGAGCTGCAATTCTCTGCTCAAAAACATCTTGTGTTGGGTTAGTAAGTCTGCCATAAATGTTACCTGCATCTTTAAGTGCAAATCTATCTGCGGCGTGCTGCGAGTTATGGAAAACATATGAAGTTGAAGCATATATTGGAACTGCTCTTGCATCTGTTACTGGGTCAGCCTGCTCTTGACCAACATGGAGTTGAAGTGTTTCAAATTTTAAATTTCTTTCTTTAAGTTCGCTCATTATTATTACCTCTTTCAACTATTCTGTATAATTCATTTATAATCAAAATTTATTGTGTTCAGATTTTACTATCAGCAACAGCACATTCGTTCTGTGCGTGATTTATAGGGTTTAAAATACTTACTGATTTTCATAACTAATCACCTTCCACAATTCATATCGGATTGCTATGTTTTGAATTATACACTAATCCCTTTCGCTTGTCAAGGCTTTTTCAAAAATATTTCCTATAAATTTTATAGGTTTTTAGGTTTATCTCGGATAAACCAATTTTTCAACTGTCCAATCCCTTAAAATAGGTAACATATCTTTAGCATATTTCTTTGCGGCAACTAAATCGTGAGCTACATAATTTCCACATTCTTTGCGTTCACTGCCTGGGATAGTTCCATCAAAATCTGCTATAAAGCAAAAAGCATCATATACTATATTAATAGCCTTTTCTGGAGATATGCTATCTCTTACAAGAAAATAAAATCCTGTACGGCAGCCCATAGGGCCTACATAAACAACGCTGTCTGAATATTCAGAATTTCTTGCAAAGGTTGCAAAAAGATGCTCAAAGGTATGCAAACCGCTATCCTCGAGGTATTCTCCTGCGTTTGGTTTTTTCATTCTTACATCATAAGTTACAACATCGCCATCAACACGAGATGTATACATACCGGCATCGAGCAAATCATGGTTAATAGTAAAACTTGCAATAGTTTTCATTATATATTTCCTCCAAGAATTTTAAATAACTTTTATAAATAGTAGCATAGCCAAAGAGCAGTTTGTTTCTTATAAAGAAATTTATCTTATGGAAATTCCTTTATAAATTTTTTAATAATTAATATATGGCAGTGTATAAGAAATCTAATTGCTATAATCGAGAAAATTGCTTATAAACTAACAAAAGGGCGGACTTCGTCCGCTCTTAAAATGAAAGAGATGTTAAGGGCTTTGCCCTTAACACCCATGAGGGACTCCGTCCCTCAACTCTGCAAGCTTTTGAAAAAGCTTGAGCAAAACTTTTAATTGTCTTTAGGGAATTTGCAAGCAATTTGTAGGGGCGAACTGTGTTCACCCGTTCGGTAGTTCATTGGTAATTTTTTTATCCGCATTAACAAACTTCCCATAACACACCACGAGCGAGGCAACGCCGAGCAATTCTGCGTCTTCGCTGTGGGTCGGCACCCACTATTTTCCTTTGATTTTTCGCCAATATTCTGCAAATGCCTGTTCGTTTTTGTTTTCGGCGGGAACATAATATATAGCGTCTTTTATCGCATTTGGCAAATATTGTTGTTCAACCCAATGATTCTTAAAATCGTGTGGGTAATTATAAAACTGCCCCTTAACCTTTGCGTCTGCTCCGTCATAATGCTTATTCTGCAACTGTCTTGGAATAGCACCCGTTTTTCCAGCTCTTATATCTTCCATTGCAGAATTTATAGCCATATATGCCGAATTGGATTTAGGTGCAGAGCATACTAAAATCACTGCGTCCGCAAGCGGAATTCTTGCCTCTGGCAAGCCAACTTGCAGGGCTGAATCAACCGCCGCCTTGACTATTGGAATTATCATAGGATACGCCAAGCCTACATCTTCACAAGCACAAACAATAAGCCTTCTGCAAACTGATGGTAAATCTCCCGCTTCTAAAAGTCTGCCAAGATAATGCACCGCTGCATTCGGGTCAGAACCTCTCATAGATTTCTGAAAGGCTGAAAGCAAATCATAATGTTCATCGCCCTCTCGGTCATATTTGGCAGCACTCATTTGAGTGAGTGATTTTACGGTTTCAAGTGTAATATGTTTTATTCCGTCTGTCGCACAGGTTGAAAGAACAGAAAGTTCAACCGCATTAACTGCCTTGCGGACATCTCCACCACAGCCATAAGCTATATGTTCGGTAACTCCATCTTCAAGCTCAATTTTTTCTTCGGATTCTTCACGAAGTATATTATAGGCTCTCTCTATTGTATTAAGAACATCATTCTTTTCAACTCGCTTAAATTCAAAAACAGTTGAACGGCTCAAAATAGCACCATAAACATAAAAATATGGATTTTCCGTAGTAGATGCAATAAGTGTAATACTACCATTCTCAATAAATTCAAGAAGTGTCTGCTGTTGCTTTTTATTGAAGTATTGAATCTCGTCAAGATATAGTAAAATTCCATTTAATCCTGAAAAGCCTGAAAGTTCAGAAACAATATCCTTTATATCCGCCGTCGATGCAGTAGTACCATTCAGCTTGCGAAGTGTCATATTTGTACGCTTGGCAATAATTGAGGCAAGTGTGGTTTTTCCAACACCCGACGGTCCGTAAAAAATCATATTAGGAATTTTGCCTGACTCAATAATATTTCTGAGCGGCATATTTTTGCCAATAAGGTGCTTTTGTCCTGAAATTTCGTCAAGCGTTTGTGGGCGTATTCTGTCTGCTAAAGGTCTGTTCATAAGCCTCAATCTCCAATATCATTTCTGTATGCGAAAACAGCCACAGTATAAAACCTGTGGCTGTTTATTAATTTAATCTTTATTAAGCAAATTATAATAAGCCTAATTTTGTTTCCATATCCTTGCCAAGCTTATCGCAAAGTGCAAGTGATTCTTCTCTTGTCTTACCAACAGAAGTAAGATAAACCTTAATCTTAGGCTCTGTGCCTGATGGACGAACGATAACTGCTCCACCATCTGCAAGTGAATATGAAAGAACATTTGACTTTGGAAGATTGATAACTTCCTCTGTGTCTGCCTTCAAATCCTTAGCAACTGAAAGCTTATAGTCGGCTGTTGCAACAACCTCAATGCCTGAAACTTCAGCAGGAGGATTGTCACGAAGATTGCTCATAATATTAGCCATCTTCTCCATACCTGATGCACCCTCAAACTCAAAGCTGAGAGTTCTGTTGATATAGTAGCCATATTCTTCATAAACGCTGTTCATAACCTCATAAAGGCTCTTGCCATTCTTTCTATAATATGCAGCCATCTCACAAATAAGCATAGATGCAACAACAGCGTCCTTATCTCTTACATATGTGCCGGCAAGGTAGCCATAGCTTTCCTCAAAGCCGAATACATATCTTGATTCTTCGCCATTCTTTTCAAGACCAAGAATCTGTTCGCCGATATACTTAAAGCCTGTGAGAACATTTCTGAGCTCACAACCATACTTTTCGCAAATTCTTTCAACAAGCTTAGATGTAACGATTGTCTTAACTGCAACTGGCTTTTCAGGAAGTGTTCCATTAGCCTTTCTGCAAGAAAGAACATAATCCATAAGAAGAATACCTGTTTCATTACCTGTGAGAAGTCTATAACCATCTTCTGTCTTAACAGCGATACCTACACGGTCGCTATCAGGGTCAGTAGCGAGAAGTAAATCCGCTCCAACCTTTTCAGAAAGCTTCAAACCGAGGTCGAGCGCTTCTCTGATTTCTGGGTTAGGATATGGGCAAGTTGTGAAATTGCCATCTGGATTTTCCTGTTCAGGAACTACTGTAATATCTTCAACACCAATTCTTGCAAGAATCTTGCGAACAAGCTTATTACCTGCACCGTTAAGTGGAGTATAAACTACTTTAAGTCCTGCGTTCTTGCAAATATCCTTATTGACTGTCTGAGCCTGAACATTATCAAGATATGTTTCATAAACGCTCTCATCAACCCACTCGATAAGACCGCTCTTAATGCCTTCTTCAAAATCAACAAGCTTAACATCATTGAAAATGTCAACCTTCTGAATTTCATCATAAACTGTTCCAGCATTGACATCTGTCATCTGACAGCCATCTTCGCCATAGCACTTATAGCCATTATATTTTGCAGGGTTATGGCTTGCTGTAACCATAATACCAGACTTACATTTTAGCTCTCTTACAAGGAATGAAAGAACTGGTGTTGGCTGAAGCTCTCTTGAAATATAAGCCTTAATGCCATTTGCTGCGAGAACTCTTGCAGCCTCTTGTGCAAAATAATCAGCCTTAATTCTTGAATCATAAGAAATAGCAACAGCAGCTTCGCCATATTTCTTCTTGAGGAAGTTTGCCAAGCCCTGAGTTGTACGGCGGACAACATAGATATTCATTCGGTTTGTACCAGCACCGATAATACCTCTAAGACCTGCTGTACCAAATTCGAGTTCACGATAAAATCTTTCATAAACTTCATTTTCATCATCTGCAACTGACTTTAATTCTGCGATAAGGTCAGAATCATCAACAGCATTTTCAAGCCAAAGATTAAATTTATTTTTTACATTTATTTCACCCATAAATAACATCTCCCCTAAGTATATTCTTGCTCAAAACTTTCCCATAATAGTATATACTTTCATATTCTCAATTATATCACGAAATCTTTTTTCTTTCAACATCAGCTTTAGAAAATTATTACATTTCTATCAACTGTAACATTGTTTTTTCTCACTGCAATAATAAATCAGTAAACATTCACTATTTTCATCAATGAATTTGTGTAAATATAATAAGTTTATTAAGTAGTGGTGAACTGTGTTTGCTCGTTCGATAGCTTATCAACAACATTAGTCAATAAGTGCGGACTGTGTCCGCACTTACAGGGCAAGATATGTTAAGGGCGTTGCCCTTAAAACTCACCAAAGGCTCTGCCTTTGGAAACTGCGAGCCTTTGAAAAGGCTCGAGCGAAACTTTTAAGTGTCTTTAGGAAATTTATTAGCTAATCGGTAGTTTAGTCTTCCGCGTGAATAAACTCCCCTAACTTAATACGAGCGAGGTTTGCCGAGCGATTCCGCGTCTTGACAGTGGCGGCACGCCACCTCGAGCGAAACTTTTAAGTGTCTTATGGAAATCTATTAGCTAATAGATAGTTACAATGATATTACATTGAAAATGCTATTAATTCACATTAAACAAACAGTCTGAATATAATATTAAGAGTATTATTTCAGGAGGTAGGATTTTATGAATAAAGCAAATACTCCGCCAAAAATAAGCAATGTTGCAAGGCGTTATCTTGACACATTTTCCGTTATTCTTGATACTATGATTCGCTGTATGGCAGAGGTTAAAATTACAGACAGCATTTCCTGCAACTTCATAAAACAAATGATTCCACATCATCGAGCCGCAATAGATATGTCACTAAACATACTCCGCTACACTACTGACATAGAAGTGCAGAATATAGCCTTGAACATAATTGCTGAGCAAACTAAAAGCATAGATGATATGGTTTCGATTGAGGTTTGTTGTTGTGCTAAGACTAATTCACCTATTCAGCTTAAACCATATACGAGAATATATAATGAAATCACACAAAAGATGTTCAGCGAAATGAAATCTTCACCACAAACTAATAATGTAAACTATAATTTTCTTTGCGAGATGATTCCGCATCATATGGGTGCTGTAAGAATGGGCGAAAATGCTATGAAATATTCAATTTGCCAAGAGCTAAGACCAATAATCAGTGCTATTATTCGCTCTCAAAAAGAAGGTATAGCAAAAATGCAGGTATTAGTACGACATTATCAATCAACATAATATAAAAATCAGGCATAGCCCATAATCTGAGCTATGCCTGATTTACAATCTAAATGTTTTTATTCAGCTGAATTAGATGGATTTTCCTCTCTATATTCAACATCTCTATAACGGTGCATACCTGTACCAGCAGGAACAAGCTTACCGATAATAACATTTTCTTTAAGGCCCATAAGTGGGTCAACCTTACCCTTGATAGCTGCATCTGTAAGAACTCTTGTTGTTTCCTGGAATGATGCGGCTGAAAGGAAGGAATCTGTTGCAAGAGAAGCCTTTGTGATACCAAGAAGCATTGGTGTATAGGTCGCCTCTGTGAGTCCCTCTTCACCATTTGCAATTCTTGCACGAACCTCATCGTTAGCAGCATAAAGCTCGCTCTTATCAACAAGAGTTGTTGGGAGAAGCTTTGTAGAGCCGTTATCATCAATTCTGACTTTCTTCATCATCTGACGAATGATAACTTCGATATGCTTATCGTTGATATCAACACCCTGCATACGATATGCTTTCTGAACTTCCTGAATGAGGTAGTTCTGAACAGCTTCTGTACCCTTAATTGCAAGAACATCGTGTGGATTTACAGAACCCTCTGTAATCATTTCACCAGCCTCGATGACCTGACCTTCTTCAACACGAACTCTTGAACCGAATGGAATGAGGTAAGACCTCTGTTCACCTGTTTCATCATTATAAATAACAGCGTGACGGTTCTTCTTGATTTCCTCGAACTTGACAACACCGGCAATTTCACTGATGATAGCGAGATGCTTAGGCTTTCTGCCCTCAAAGAGTTCTTCAACACGAGGAAGACCCTGTGTAATATCTTCAGCTCCTGCGACACCACCTGTATGGAAGGTTCTCATTGTGAGCTGTGTACCAGGCTCACCGATAGACTGAGCGGCAATAATACCAACAGCCTCACCGACTGTAACAGGCTGACCGTTTGCAAGGTTAGCACCATAGCAACGCTTGCAGACGCCGTGCTTTGCACGACAATGGAGAATTGAACGAAGCTTAATGCGTTCAACACCCTTGCTGACGATAAGGTCTGCTTCATCATCACCCATAAGCTTATCCTTAGAAACAAGAACCTCGCCTGTTGCTGGGTCTTTGAAATCTTCGCAAAGGTATCTGCCGAGAAGTCTTTCGTGGAAGCTTTCGATAGATTCCTTACCCTCTTTAATCTCGAATACTTCGATACCCTCAGTAGTACCACAGTCGTCCTCTCTGATGATAACATCTTGTGAAACATCAACAAGTCTTCTGGTAAGATAACCTGAGTCAGCCGTTCTAAGAGCTGTATCGGCAAGACCCTTTCTCGCACCACGAGATGAAATAAAGTATTCCAAAATGTTAAGACCTTCACGATAGTTAGCTCTGATAGGAATTTCTATTGTCTTACCTGCTGTATTCGCAATAAGTCCACGCATACCAGCAAGCTGTCTAATCTGGCTCATAGAACCACGGGCACCAGAGTCAGCCATCATAAAGATTGGGTTATACCTGCCGAGGTTAGCCTGAAGTGCGTCAGAAACATCATTTGTTGCAGTTTCCCAAACCTTAAGAACCTTTTCGTAACGCTCTTGGTTAGACATAAAGCCTCGCTTATACATCTTTGTAACCTGGTCAACCTGCTTTTCTGCACGAGCGATAATATCTTTTCTTTGTTGGTGGAATTTCAGCATCACAAACAGCAACAGTAATAGCACTCTTTGTAGAATACTTATAGCCCTGTGCTTTAACAGCATCGAGAACCTCAGATGTTCTCTGTGTGCCATGGATTCTTATACACTTATCAAAGATTTTTCCAAGCTGCTTTTTGCCAACAAGGAAGTCAATCTCAAACTTGAGGTCATTTTCAGGGTTAGTTCTATCAACAAAGCCCAAATCCTGTGGAATAGGTCTATTGAAGATGATTCTACCAACAGTTGTATCTACAAGACCTGTCTTCATAACGCCATTGATTTCGAGAGTTCTTCTAACTTTAATTTTAGCGTGAAGGCTGACAACCTTTGCATCATAAGCCATAATAGCTTCATCGCAATCACGGAAAATTTTTCCCTCGCCTGGTTCGCCGTCCTTATCAAGTGTAAGATAGTATGAACCAAGAACCATATCCTGAGTAGGAACTGTAACTGGTCGTCCATCTGATGGCTTGAGGAGGTTATTTGAAGCAAGCATGAGGAATCTTGCTTCTGCCTGAGCCTCTGCTGAAAGCGGTACATGGACAGCCATCTGGTCGCCGTCGAAGTCAGCGTTAAATGCTGTGCAAGCAAGTGGGTGGAGTTTCAATGCTCTACCCTCTACGAGAACAGGCTCGAATGCCTGAATACCAAGTCTATGAAGTGTAGGAGCACGGTTGAGAAGAACCGGGTGTCCCTTGATAACCTTTTCAAGTGCGTCCCAAACCTCTGGCTTTGCTCTTTCAACAGCCTTACGAGCAGCCTTGATGTTGCCGGCAGCATTATTTTCAACAAGGATTTTCATAACGAAAGGCTTAAAAAGCTCAAGAGCCATTTCCTTAGGAAGACCGCACTGATACATTTTAAGTTCAGGTCCAACAACGATAACCGAACGACCTGAGTAGTCAACACGCTTACCGAGAAGATTCTGACGGAAGCGTCCCTGCTTACCTTTAAGCATATCGGAAAGTGACTTCAAGGCTCTGTTATTAGGGCCTGTAACTGGTCTGCCTCTTCTGCCGTTATCTATAAGTGCGTCAACTGCTTCCTGAAGCATTCTCTTTTCATTTCTGATGATAATATCAGGAGCATTAAGCTCTAAAAGTCTGCTAAGTCTGTTATTTCTGTTGATAACTCGTCTATAAAGGTCGTTAAGGTCAGATGTTGCAAAGCGTCCGCCATCAAGCTGAACCATAGGACGAATATCCGGAGGAATAACAGGAATTACATCGAGAATCATCCATTCAGGTCTATTGCCTGAAAGACGGAAAGATTCTACAACTTCAATTCTCTTGAGGAGTCTTACTCTCTTTTGACCAGAAGCATTTTCGAGTTCTTCCTTAAGTTCATCAGAAAGTTGGTCGAGGTCTATTTCTGCAAGAAGCTTTTTGATAGCTTCTGCACCCATCATAGCCTCAAAATCGTCTTCATACTTTTCTTTAAGGTCTCTATACTCTTTTTCTGTAAGGCACTGCTTTTTCTCGATTTCTCTTACATTGCCCGGATCAGTAACAATATACATTGCAAAGTAGAGAACCTTTTCGAGTGTTCTTGGTGATATATCAAGGATAAGCCCCATTCTTGATGGAATACCCTTGAAATACCAGATATGAGATACAGGAGCAGCAAGCTCGATATGTCCCATACGCTCTCTTCTTACCTTAGAACGAGTAACTTCAACACCGCAACGGTCGCAGATTTTTCCTTTAAAGCGAATTTTCTTATACTTACCGCAGTGGCATTCCCAGTCTTTTTGCGGACCAAAGATAGTTTCGCAGAAAAGACCATCGCGTTCTGGCTTTTTAGAGTACGGTAGTTAATGGTTTCAGGTTTTTTAACCTCGCCATAAGACCATTCTCTTATCTTTTCGGGTGAAGCAAGACCAATCTTTATAGATTCAAATACATTAAATTCCATTAAATGCTTCCTCCTGTCGATTATTTATCATCATCGGAATTGCCGAAGAAGTCGCCGCCCTCATAGTCGGAATCCTCTCCGAACATATCTTCGTCGGCATCGTCCTTGTCGTTTACGATTCCTCTTTCGTCAAACATATTGTCCTCGTCCTCATCATCACCATCGAGCATATAGCCATCCATAGTGGTCATAACATTTTTCTCGTTAAATTCGGAGTCGGAATCAGCGTTCAGACCAACATCATCATCTTCGTCAAAGTTTTGTCTGAGGTCGATTTCGTTATTATCCTTATCGAGAACCTTAACATCAAGAGCAAGTGACTGGAGTTCCTTAATAAGAACCTTAAATGATTCAGGAATACCAGGTGTAGGAATGTTCTGTCCCTTAACAATAGCCTCATAAGTTTTAACACGACCGACAACATCATCAGACTTAACTGTGAGGATTTCCTGAAGTGTATAGGCAGCGCCATAAGCCTCAAGCGCCCAGACTTCCATTTCACCGAATCTCTGTCCGCCGAATTGAGCTTTACCACCCAAAGGCTGCTGAGTAACAAGTGAGTATGGACCAGTAGAACGAGCATGAATCTTATCATCGACAAGGTGATGGAGCTTGAGGTAGTACATATAACCGACTGTAACAGGGTTATCGAACCACTCACCAGTTCTACCGTCACGCATTCTTGTCTTACACTCGTTAGTAATAATGCCGTCCTTTTTGAAGCATTCTGTAAAGTCAATCTTGCTTGGATTTTCAGGCGGCGGCAATTCTCCTGCCTTCGCCTTTTTCTCTATATCCTTATAAATATCAAAGATGTCATCTTCGTGAGCACCGTCAAAGACAGGCGTCATAATCTTCCAGCCAAGTGCCTTAGCGGCATAACCGAGGTGAACCTCAAGAACCTGACCGATATTCATACGAGAAGGAACGCCCAATGGGTTAAGAACTATATCGAGCGGAGTACCGTCTGGGAGGAATGGCATATCTTCAACAGGGAGTATTCTGGAAACAACACCCTTGTTACCATGACGACCAGCCATTTTATCACCAACAGAAATCTTTCTCTTCTGTGCGATATAGCATCTGACAACCTGATTTACACCTGGCTGAAGCTCATCTTTACTATTTTCTCTTGTGAATACCTTAACATCGACAACGATACCGTATTCACCATGAGGAACTCTAAGGGAAGTATCTCTGACCTCACGAGCCTTCTCACCGAAGATTGCTCTGAGAAGTCTTTCTTCTGCTGTAAGCTCTGTTTCACCCTTTGGTGTAACCTTACCGACAAGAATATCGCCTGTGTGAACCTCTGCACCGATATGGATAATACCACGCTCGTCGAGGTCTTTAAGCATATCGTCGCCGACATTAGGAATATCTCTTGTAATTTCCTCAGCACCAAGCTTAGTATCACGAGCTTCTGTTTCGTATTCTTCTATATGAATTGATGTATAAACATCATCACGAACTATCTTTTCACTGATAAGAACAGCATCTTCGTAGTTATAACCTTCCCAAGTCATAAATCCGATAAGAGCGTTCTTACCAAGACTGATTTCACCGTTATTTGTTGAAGGACCATCAGCAAGAACTTCGCCCTTCTTAACACGCTGACCTCTGTTAACTATTGGAATCTGGTTGATACATGTATCCTGGTTTGAGCGTGTAAACTTAATAATGTGGAAAGTTTCAGTCTTGCCTGAATCATATCTCATCTTGATTTGGTCAGCACTTACACTCTCAACAACACCATCTTCGGAAGCAAGGATACAAACGCCTGAGTCAACACCTGCTTTATATTCCATACCTGTACCAACGATAGGTGACTCTGTTACGAGAAGCGGAACAGCCTGTCGCTGCATGTTAGAACCCATCAACGCACGGTTTGCGTCATCGTTTTCGAGGAACGGAATCATCGCAGTAGCAACAGAAACAACCATTCTTGGAGATACATCCATATAGTCAGCCTTATCACGCTCAACTTCAACGAATTCATCTCTGCATCTACCGTTGATTTTCTCGTGAATGAAGTGTCCTTCTTCATCGAGTGGTTCGTTAGCCTGTGCAACGATATAGTTATCCTCAACATCAGCTGTCATATAGACAACTTCATTTGTAACAACACCCTTATCCTTATCAACCTTACGGAAAGGTGCTTCTATCAAGCCATATTCGTTAATCTTTGCAAAGGTTGCAAGATATGAGATAAGACCGATGTTAGGACCTTCAGGAGTTTCGATAGGACACATACGACCATAGTGGCTGTAATGAACATCTCGAACTTCAAATCCTGCTCTATCTCTTGAAAGACCACCAGGACCAAGAGCTGAAAGTCTTCTCTTATGTGTAAGCTCTGCAAGAGGGTTATTCTGATCCATGAATTGTGAAAGTGGTGATGAACCAAAGAATTCCTTGATTGCAGCTGTTACAGGACGAATATTTATAAGCGCATTAGGGGACATATTTTCAAGGTCCTGAGCCTGAAGTGTCATTCTCTCACGAATAACTCTTTCAAGGCGGGAGAAACCTATTCTGAACTGATTTTGAAGAAGCTCGCCAACAGAGCGGATACGACGATTGCCGAGGTGGTCGATATCATCAGTATTACCAATGCCGTTTGCAAGACAGTTCATATAGTTGATACTTGCAAAAATATCATCAATGATAATGTGCTTTGGAACGAGGTCATCTCTTCTGCGGCAGATTTCCTTTTTAAGTTCTTCGTCATTATCGCACTCGCCAAGAATTTCGCTGAGAACAGCAAAACGAACACGCTCTTTAATATCGCATTCTTCTTTTGCATCGAAATCAACGAACTTGGAAATATCAACCATTGCGTTAGATATAACCTTAACGATTTTGCCCTCAATATGCTCAACGAAAGCAATATTTACACCTGCATCTTCGATTTCTCTTGCAAGAGCAGGAGAGATAACCTGACCTGCCTCTGCCATAACCTCACCTGTGAGTGGGTTTGCGATAGGCTCTGCAACCTTTTGATTTGCAATTCTATTTGCTATGCCAAGCTTTTTGTTATATTTATAACGACCTACTCTTGACATATCATATCTTCTTGGGTCGAAGAAAAGTGCATTGATATGTGCCTGAGCACTTTCTACTGTTGGCGGCTCACTTGGACGAAGCTTTCTATAAACTTCCTTGAGAGCCTCTTCGGTATTGCTGCATGAATCCTTTTCAATTGTTGCAAGGATTCTTTCGTCAGCACCGAAATAATCTATAATATCTGTGTCGGAGCTAAGACCTAAAGCTCTGATAAATGTTGTAACAGGAAGCTTTCTGTTCTTATCAATACGGACATAGAAAACATCATTAATATCGTTCTCGTACTCAAGCCATGCACCTCTGTTAGGGATAACTGTTGCACTGAAAAGCTGCTTACCTGTTTTATCATATTCCATCTTATAGTAAACGCCAGGAGATCTGACAAGCTGTGAAACAATAACACGCTCAGCACCATTGATAACAAATGTGCCGCTTGGTGTCATAAGAGGGAAATCGCCCATAAATACTTGGCTTTCCTTAACCTCATCTGTTTCTTTATTGTGTAATCTCGCAGTTACACGAAGTGGTGCGGAATGAGTTGCATCTCTCTCCTTACACTCTTCAACACTATAATTGGGGTGCTCGGTATCAAGCTCATAATCAACAAAATCGAGCGTAAGATTACCTGTATAATCAGAAATACCAGAAACATCTCTGAAAACCTCACGCAAACCCTCATCAAGGAACCATTGATATGAATTTTTCTGAATCTCGATGAGATTAGGCATATCAATAACTTCGTCAATACGGGCAAAGCTCATTCTCTCGGTATTACCGAGACGCACAGGTTTGACATTTACCATTTGGCCAATCACTCCATTCATCATTTAACCGTCTTTAACTTTCCCTTTATATATTCGGCAAAGTCATAAAGAAAAATTTTTGAAAAATTAGACTTGATTTTTTGTCGAATATGTGATAATATCTTGTAGTCAAGCACACGAAAAGGGAATATTTATCTATTATGGTGCAGTATATTATTATAAATCCGTGGGAAGCTATTGTCAAGTATTTTTGCAAAGTTTCCTTATTTTTTTGCATTTTTTCAGGATTTATGTAATATCATTTAAATAACGTATTTTGAATTTTAATGCCCCTGCTTAAGAAACACCCGACTGGGTTGTTATAAATTTAACTTGATATTGGCATTTTAAACAAGAAAAATCTCCTACGCTTACTAAAGCTGTAAGCATAGGAGATTCTTTTTTAATATTTAAGCTGCATTGTTGTATTGTTCGTCAATAGTTGTTTCTTCTGATGAATTGTTTGAAACTTCACAATCTGAGCTTCCGAAAATAGCCATCTGGATTCTTGCTCTCTCTGCGTCCCAATCGTTGATTGTAACAACATCCATTCCGTCAATTTTTGGGCAAGAGAAATTTCCGCCTGATAAATCAGGTACACTCAATGCGGTAACATCATAATTAAGATAGTTCAAAGCATTCTGAGCAAGATAAACAATTTCGCCCTTGTCGAGGTCTGTTTCAATCATAGGTCCGACCTGATATATAATGCTCATAATCTGTGCAAGGTTAGACTTCTTCAAATCCTTCATAATCGTATTGAGAACGATTCTCTGACGGTTTGTTCTATCCCAGTCAGAACCAGCACTATCTCTATCTCTTGAATACCAAAGAGCCTGTCGTCCGTTAAGATGAACTACACCGGCCTTTGCAGTAATTTCGTGTCTTGTCTGAACCTGATTGTTCTTCCAGCTCTGCCAGTTTATATAGTCGATTTCCTCGTCAGTTAGCTCAAGGTCTATACCGCCGAGAGTATCTATAATATTTGTAAAGCTATCAAAATCAACTATCGCATATCTGTCTACATCTACGCCGAAATTATATTCGATAGTTTCTATTGCAAGCTCCGCTCCGCCGAGTGCATACGAGGTATTAAGTCTATGAGGAAAATATCCTGGAATTTCAACCCACAAATCACGCAAAAACGATGTCATAACGATGTCACCTGTTCTATTGTTGATAGAAAGCAAAATCATAGAGTCTGAACGACCATAAGCTTCGCCTTCAACTTTTTATCTGCACCAAAAAGCATAATATTAAGAACATCATTATCAGATTTTAAGGTATCGGGAATAGTCCCCATATTATACGATGTTGTACTGCTTTCTGCCTTTGATGAGCTTGAACTTTTTGCTTGAGCTTGAACTATTCTCTGGCAGTTTATTATAGTTTATACGGCTTATTGAGCTATAAGCATATATACACGCCGAACCACCTAATATAAATATAACTGAAACAAGACAGATTGCAATATTAGCAATCCACATTTTCTTGAATTTTTGAGATTTATTTTTCTTTTGGGCATTGCTTGAGGGACGACTTCTTACCTCAACCGGAAAATTGTTTATATCATCATAGCTTGAATATGACGAATCAGAGAAAATATCCTCAAAGTCATCATTCTTGTGATTATCTTGCATAAATTCATCACAGCCTTTCTAATGTTGCAGTGCATAAGCACATAGGATAAGATGTTTAAATACCTTTCCATTCTTGTCATTATAGCTTATATATCGGCAAAATTCAACGAAATCCGCAAAAATCGGCGATATTAACAGAAAATTTCCTAATATAAATTTTCTACCGTCAATGAGAAATATAATAAGCCTTAAAAACTTATATTATTATCGGTTTATTCATTATCTTTTTTAATTTGCTCATCGAGTGTCATTCCATATGACGGCATAAATTCTTTGATAAATTCTGCAAGCTCAGGTGTCATATTTTCTTCTATTATTTTTCTTGTGCTTTCCTCTGCCTTGCAAAATTCCATATTGCCCATTCGGCGTTCATCAATACATTTTATCAGTGCTGACAATCTATCCGCTGATTTTACGATTTTCCATATTTCTTCATCGCCGTCTTGTACTACAAAATATTTTTCATATTCTTCTCTCAAATCATCTGGGAGAGTTGATAAAAGTCTTTCTCCAGCTTCTTCCTCAACAGCCTTATATGCCTCACGCAGTTTTTTGCTTGAGTATTTTATCGGTGTTGGCAAGTCGCCTGTAATAATCTCTGTGCAATCGTGAAACATTGCATAAACTGCCACTTTATCTGCATCAATGCTTCCGCCGAAACGCTTATTCTTAATTATACAAAGTGCATGAGCAATAAATGCTACTTCAAGGCTATGTTCGCTAAGGTTTTCGTTTCTTGTATTATTCATCAAACCCCAACGATTTATGTATTTAAGGCGTGAAAGCGTAGAAAAAAAGGAATAGCTCATACCAAAAACCTCTCTAAACATTATTTTGCAATAATAATAGCATAATATTCGTCAATGTTCAACAGAATGGTATGAGCCGTTCCTTATTTAGTTATTTTAATTAAAAGACTTTTATGTGTTTTTATGAGTTGCTATCGAGAATAGTTACCTTTAAGCAGTGCATACTTCCCGGATATGATTCTGCAACCATATCATAGCTGATAAGCACACTGGACATAGGTTTAACATCAGCAGCAGTAGCAGTTTTTCCATTTTCAAACTTAATCTCTGCATCAGATAAATCAATTGTACAGCAGTTATCTGGCTCACCATTAATACAGCTTATAAACTTATCGTTTATAACTACAGCGTATATATTGTCATTCAGCTTATCCTTTATGCGTTCAGGCACTTTATATGAAATAGCTTGCTTCAAAAGTTCCTCGCCTGTTTTTTTGCAAACATCTGACAAGCTATCAAATCTCAATGGTAATACCAATTTATCGTCTACGATATATTGACGAATATTTCCTTGTCCAAAGTTTGCAGTTTCACCAAGCTGATTGATAATTTCCTTATAGGTCATACCTGCTTTAATTGCTTTCACATCAGATGAAGTGATTTTCTTAGAACCCGCACAGAAATAATTATCTGGAATATCTGTGTTAGATAGTTTTGCTGAATTAGAACTTTCAGAACTGCTTGCTTCTACACTTGAAGTATTATTTTTGGAATTTTCAGAAGCATATTCACTTCCAAATAAATCTAAAAATTTCTGAATCTGTTCATCACTTAGCTTAAATGCTATGCCATCAAAATCCCCCAATCTAAATACAATATACCCTTCATCTGCAATTAAAATTCTAAAAATCTTCTGTCCAAAACCAATAGCTGGAAGCTCTCCATGTATAGTCATATAATAGCCATAATGAGCACTCATATAATAACCATCTTGTATATAAGGACCATTAGAAAAATCTGTTAAGCTTTCAATATTTCTATTATAGAGTAACTTATTCCATATATCAGATTTGCTAATACTATAATATCTTGTTTCTTTATATTTCTTTTCACCATCTTTGTTTGTTTCATATATATCATATTCAATATCTTTCTCTAACATACAAAGATTTTCTTCAAGACCTAAATCATCTATAAATTCGCCAAGATTTTTAGGTGTATACTTGCTATGAAGATAATCAGTTGCATAATAAACATAATATTTATCATCATTTTTAAATTTAACAGCAACGACAAACTTATCACTCATATTTTTAACTTTATAAACTTCTCCCGTTGCTTCCTGCTTATTATCATCGTCATCCGTACCTGTCAAAGTTGTATCACAAATTTTTTCACCTATATATTCAGAAGATGTTTCTGTATTTGCACTACTATAAGCATATTTATCAATGGAAAATTTAGTATATTTTTGGCTGTTATCCTTTTCTGACCATTTAAGGTTATATATTTCCTCTTTATTGTCATTTACTTTATCATAGCTTTTTTCGTTTTCATCATCTTCTAAATAGGATATTCCATCGTTATCTTCTTTGACACATGCTTCATTTGATTGACACGAACCACCATCACTTGTCTGTGGTCTGGATTTTGTTGAGCCTATTATAGCAAAGCTTACAGCCGCAACAAGACACACACAAGCCGCAATAGATACAACTATTCTGAATGTACTTCTTGGCTTAACCCTTAACAACCTCAACAAGTTTTTTATCATCAGTTTTCGCACTATCATTTGATTCTGCTGTGTTGGTTTCATTAACTGCATTTATCTTAGGAGCAGCCTCCTCGATAAATTTATCATCAATATTACCTATGGCTTTCAATAAATCTTCACTTTTCATAAATAATACCTTCTTTCTCTAAGTGGCTCTTCAACTGTTTTCTCAAACGAAAAAGTATAGATTTAATCTTTTTCTTCACTAATATCATATTGTTCTGAAATTTCCTTTATAGAACGGGTGTACCAGTATCTGCTTACAAAAATTTTTCTCTTTTCTGATGTCAAGCTCTCTAAAAAAGCGTTTATCGACTGTGAAAGCTGTTTGCTATAAATTTCATTTTCTACACTGAAGCTATCTGAAATACATTCCTCAAGCTCTGAAAGAAGTACATCTATTTGCCCAGCACCTCTTTTTTGGGTATTATTATGTTTTAATCTATTCAGTGATATGTTTCTTGCTATTTTACCTAAGAATGCTTTTAGGTTATTCGGTTCACTCGGCGGAATAGATTCCCACGCTTTTTGAAATGTATCATTGACACACTCCTCTGCATCTTCTGAATTTTGCAGAATAGAAAATGAAATGCTATTACAGTACGCTGAATATTTATTGTAGGTTTCGTTGACAGCCTTTTCGGAACGTTCCATATATAACTCAACTATTTGCTTATCATTCATTTTCTCACCTCACTTGAATTATAGAAGAGCCTCTTCACCTATATAGACAACAAAATTTTACAAAGGTTGCATTAAATACAATATTTTAAACGATTTTCAAAAAAATAGAGCATATTTGCCCTAAAACCATTAAAATGGAAATCCGAGAACAAATATACTCTATAAACATTTTGTTTAATTTTTAGTTTGGCGGAAGTGTACCAAACTTCTTTAGCATAAAATCAATTCTTTCTCTTGTTAAGCCCTTTAACAAGATATTCTGTGCATCATAATGTAGATAATCCTCTTTTTTCAATGCCTTGAGAAAATCATCATACATAAGATGTCCGAGAACACTTTCTTCATCGTGTGAGTAGATGCTTATATACCAATCTTCAATTTCAATAGGTCTGCCTGTTTTTGCGTTCTTAAATCCAAATGGGCATCTTGGTATGGCAGGAACTATACTTACAACACCTTCTGTGAAAACATACATTCCAAAAACACAATCACGGCGTTTTGTTGTCATAATATTAGGGCGAGCATAATATGCGTCAATATTCTGCATTCTGTGCATATATTCGCTAAACGCTTCTAAAGGATTTCCTTCTTTGAGAAATTTTAAATCACCCTCACCAAGGTATAATGCCCATCTTGCACAAAACAAAATCGGCTTTTGGAATTTTCCACTTGTTATCTCTTTTATTGATTCAATAGAGCTTGCTTTTGCAGCTTCTGCAAGCTTGCTTGAATTATATGGGTCGAATATTTCTCCACCCTGACTTACCTCGACTTCTTTGTTCCAGAAATCAGCCACACGAGCAGCTGTAGCATAGAAATCAGCAATTTCTTCAGCAGATGAAGGGAGTGGCAAAAATAAGCTTATCTCATTATCGCCAAAGCCTACGCTCATACCCCTGCCGATTCTTTCTGGATTAAACATACTTATACTGCCATCAGGACCTTTTTGTTCCATATTGAGTCGAACACCATCGAAAGAACCATATTTGAATTTACCACCTGTAAGCACATCAATAGATGGCAATTCTTTTTTAGCGGATTTATTTTTAATTATAATTTCAATAGCCATAAATTCACCTAATTACTCAGCATATTTCTGCTTGAGTCTATCATAAATCATATTTGCACACATATATACATTACCACCGCCAAGAGTGATAATCAAATCTCCAGGCTTAACGCTGTTCACAACAAAGTCTGTGATTTCCTCAAAGGTTTCAAACCATACACAGCCCTTGATTTTATCAGCTAAGTCTTTAGAGTAGATATTATATGTATTTGTTTCACGAACAGCAAGTATCTCAGAAAGAACTGTATGGTCAGGTATTGAAAGTGCGTCTGCAAAATCATCAAGAAGCATAGCAGTTCTTGAATATGTATGTGGCTGAAATACAGCCCAAACATTTTTATAGCCCATTTCCATAGCGGCAGTGAGAGTTGCACGAAGCTCTGTCGGGTGATGTGCAAAGTCATCAGCAACAGTGATTCCGCCCTCTGTTCCGAGAATTTCAAAGCGTCTGTGAGCACCTGTAAATTCACCAAGACCATTTGCAATATCACGAGATGAAACACCAAGCTCAAAGCAGGCAACCGCCGCCGCAAGAGCATTCATTACATTGTGTTTGCCAGGAACCTTAAGCTTAACAGTTGTAAGCTTTATATTGCCCTTGATAATATCAAATTCGTCCATAACGCCTTCATTGGTGATAACTGCACGATAATCATTCTTCTCACCAAAGCCAAAGGTTATTGCACGACACTCAATTGCCTTTAATAGCTTTGAGTGTATTTGCATCATCACCATTCACTATAAGAAGTGAAGTTGTCTGCTGTGCAAACTTATGGAAGGATTCAATGATTCGGTCAAGAGTTCCGAAATAATCGAGGTGGTCTTCATCAATATTAAGAATAATAGAAATTGCAGGATTAAGATGTAAGAAAGTATCTACATACTCACAAGCCTCACAAACAATAATATCACTCTTACCAATTCTGCTGTTGCTCCCTAAGAAAGGAAGCTTGCCACCGATAATTGCGGTAGGGTCATAATCAGCCATAGTCAAAAAGCTGAGTAAGCATAGAAGTTGTTGTTGTTTTTCCATGAGTACCAGAAACAGCAATTGAACGATTATACTTTCTTGTTACCTCACCAAGCATAATACAGCGTTCAACAGCAGGGATTCCAAGATGTTTTGCGGCTACAAGCTCAGGGTTATCAAGCTTAACAGCAGCAGTATAAACTATAAGGTCAGCACCCTCAACATTTTCCGGATAATGTCCCATAGTAACAGGAATTCCATAAGAACGAATACGCTCTAATGTATCAGATTCCGCCATATCGGAACCCGTAATTTTATAGCCTTCATTAAAAAGTATCTCTGCCAAAGGACACATACCTGAGCCACCGATACCTATAAAATGTATAGTTTTAACACCGTCCAAAAGATTTTGCTTATCCAAGAAATCCACTCCAATCTTAAAAATAGTTCACATAACTGTACACAATTAATATGTTTATAAAAATCAATAAAGAAATTTGTCGTATTTTTACGGCAAAAAGAAAAAGCACTCGCAAGGCGAATGCTTTCTTTTTGGAGCGTTGGAGCGGATGACGAGGCTCGAACTCGCTACCTCCACCTTGGCAAGGTGGCGCTCTACCGGATGAGCTACATCCGCATCTCTTAATGCTTGATTATTATAACCTATGCTTTCAAATTTGTCAAGCATTTTTTCGATTTTTTTAAAAAAGATATTTTTATACATCACTGAATACCAAATTATTAAATAAATATTATATTTTTCATTTTAAGTTAGTCAAGCTATTCTGAATTCTATATTAGAAAAAACATTAAAATTTTATATATTATGTATAATTTATTTTAAATAATTTGGTGGTTTTTATTTTAATACGTTAGATTTTTTTTTATTTTTCTCTTGATTTTTCGAATATTACATAGTATAATAAGTGCAATGAATCTCTTAAGTGAGATTTAAAAAATTTATTTTTATTTAATTTAGGAGGAAATCCAAAATGAAAAAGATTCTTAGTGTCATTTTCGCAGCAGCTCTTGTAGCTTCTATGTTTGTTGTTGGTGCAGTTAGCACATCTGCAGCAGACGATTACACAATTTACTTCGAGATTCCAGACGATGCAACTCTTGAAAAATTGGAGCTTGAATCATGGGGTAGCAAAGTTTCAGTTCATGCTTGGAATGACGCAGGCAACTTAAACGGCGAGTGGCCAGGTGCTGAAGCTACTCATGTTGAGGGTAACATTTACTCTTACACATGGACAGCTGATAGCGTTCCAACAGGTATCATCTTCAACAACGGTGATAACGGTATTCAGACACAGAACATTGACGGTGGCGAAACAGTCTCTAAGACAGATGCTTCTAAGACAGTTAAGAACCCAGCTATCGAGTGGGGCAAGCTTTATAAGGCTACTGGCGAAGGTATAGAAGATGGTAATGGTAACACAAATGTTGTTGTAGCAGCTACTGACTATAAGACAGCAGAGCCATCAGCTACAGAGTCTAAGACAGAAGAACCATCAGCTACAGAATCTAAGACTGAAGAACCATCAGCTACAGAATCTAAGGCTGAGTCTTCAGACGACAAGACAGTTGCTACTGGCGACACATCTGCTGCATGGGTTCTCCTTGCTGTAGTTGCTGCTTCCCTCGGCACAGCTGTTGTTATGACAAAGAAGGCTTCTTCTAAGGACTAATCCTTAGTCGTAAGAGTACTTAACGATTAACTAAATTAAAACCGCTCTTGCTTTCGGGCAAGGGCGGTTTTTTTATGCAATTAAATTTCTATAAAAAATTGTAGAGTATATTGGGCTGTAATTCATTTCTAAATGAATCCATTTAGAATTTTAGCCATATATACTCTACTTTTTTAATTTATTTTCTTTTAGTGCTTTTGTCTTTTACCTATAAAGGTCATTTAAAAAAGCTTATTCATTACAAGACCTGTAATGAGCTTTGGATAAAAATATGTAGACTTCTGAGGCATCTTTCCGCCTGCGGCAGCTACATCTCTGATTTCAGTAACTCTTGTAGGATTCAAAATAAAAGCACAGTTAGCTTTGCCGTCTTTAACACTTGCTATTGCCTCATTGAAGTCCTTTGTATATGTAAGGTTGACTTGATTAGCCATATTTTCCTTATCTATACCGAAAAGCTTTTCGAGTATGAGAGAATGAAGTACTGTAACATCAAGCTCTCGAACAGGCTTTAACATATCTGGCAAAAGCTTTTCTAAAACATCAGAATCTTTGAATGTAAGCAATGTATAACCATTGCCACCACTATAAAAGCCGTAAGCCTTCTTGCCCATATCATATAAAGTACGGAGGTCTTTCTCAATAGTTTCGTATGATATTTTCTTTTCTACATAAAAGTATTCCTCGCAAAGCTTTTCTGCCTTTTCAGCATCAAAGCTTTCCAAATCACGCACTATTCTATGTGTTGGAAATACAACAAGTCCTTCGTGTTCCATATCGACAAGCATCATCATTACATAATCTTCGCCACCGTCACCAATTTTATTTTCATGACAATAGTTTCTATAATTAAGGGCAGTTTCATAGCGATGATGACCGTCGGCAATATAGAGCTTTTTATCATCAAACTCCTTGCAAATAGCAGAAATTTCTGCTTCATCTGTTACAATCCAAAGACGATGAGTAACACCATCATTATCTGTCAATTCTATTTCAGGCTTACCTGCGGAAAGTCTATCAAGTGTGTTTCTTATGGTATGTTTTTCGTCCATATAAAGAGAATATATCTGACTGAAATTGCAGTTTGTAGCTTTCATAAGCTCGAAACGGTCTTTCTTTGCCTTTGAAAGAGTTTCTTCGTGCGGAAGAACTATTCCCTTAGAAAATTCTTCAAGCTTAACACGAGTAATACAGCCCTTAAATTTATTTTTCACACCATAAGCTGTAAATTCTTCTTCGTAGATATAAATGCTATCTTTCTCATCTTGTTTCAGAATACCTGCATCAAGCCATTTTTTAAGTGTTGCTTGTGCGTCCGCATAAGGATTTTCACCTCTTGGAAGTTCAAGTCTGATGATGTTGTTTTCGTTCTCATTGAGGTATGCCTGACGCTGTTCCTCACTGATGATGTCATAAGGTGGGCAAACAAGTTCATCAATTTTTCCAGCAACAGCTGTATCAAATCTCAATGCACGAAATGCTTTAATTTCTGCCATTTTAAAATTCTCCTTTCAACTATAAAATTTGATTATGGAAAAACAATTAAACATTGAATCGGAAAAGAACTATATCGCCGTCTTTCATAACATAGTCCTTACCCTCTGAACGAACAAGTCCCTTTTCCTTTGCAGCTGCCATAGAACCACAGGCCATTAAATCATCAAATGCAACTACTTCTGCACGAATAAAGCCACGCTCAAAGTCGGTATGAATCTTACCTGCTGCCTGTGGTGCTTTTGTACCCTTTGTAATTGTCCACGCTCTTACTTCTGGTTTACCCGCTGTGAGATAAGAAATAAGTCCAAGCAAGCTATAACACTCTGTAATAAGGCGGTCAAGACCTGAGCTTTCAAGCCCCATTTCAGAAAGGAACATTGCCTTTTCTTCGTAGTCCATATCTGAAATTTCTGCTTCACTCTCTGCACAAATCGGCAGAACGGCTGCGTGTTCGCTTGCGGCAACTTCCTTAACACTATTTACATACTTATTATTTTCTATGCCCTTTGCGAAATCATCTTCGCTAACATTTGCTGCATAAATAATAGGCTTATTTGTAAGCAATGCAACACTCTTGAGCAACTCTGCCTCATCTTCTGTACATTCAACAGAACGAGCAGATTTGCCTGCATCAAGTGCTTCCTTTACTCTCTTAAAGAAATCAAGCTCTGTCTGATACTTCTTATCGCCCTTGAGAAGTTTTTGAGTTTTATCAATTCTTCTATCAAGCATTTCTATATCAGAAAGAATAAGCTCAACATTAATCGTATCTATATCACGCTTAGGGTCAACTGAGCCATCAACATGAATAATATCATCATTATCAAAGCAGCGTACAACATGAACGATAGCATCACATTCCCTTATATTTGAGAGGAATTTATTTCCGAGACCTTCGCCCTTAGATGCACCCTTTACAAGTCCTGCAATATCAACAAACTCTATAGTTGCTGGTGTAAACTTTTCTGGCTGATACATTTCTGCAAGCTTATCAAGCCTTGGGTCTGGGACTGCAACAACACCAACATTTGGTTCTATTGTGCAGAAAGGATAGTTAGCAGACTGAGCACCTGCATTTGTAATAGCATTAAAGAGTGTGCTTTTTCCGACATTTGGTAAACCGACAATTCCTAATTTCATATTTCAAGTTCCTTTCATTATAAAACAAGCAAAAAGCTTTGCATAACAAAACTAATATACCATATTTAGAAGAATTTCTCAACACTCACAAATAAATTTATAAAATGATATGAACTTAAAACCCTTCAATCAATTATTTATAGATAGGAATATGTTTCGTAATCATAATAAGTAAAATCACGCCTATTAAAAATACTTTCCTCAACCTTATCTTCATTTATATTATTTAAATCATAAGACTTTGTGTCTAACTGCCAGTCGAGATTTTTGGGGATTCTTATGGTAAATTTTCCGTACTTTTCATCTGTGTATAATATAATTCCTATATCAACGCCCATAAGAAAGTTTTTTCGTTTTATATATAACCTAAATATAAAATCTGCTACAATAAAAATTAATATTATAGCAAAAAGAATTGCTAAAGGCATTCTCTCCTCCAGCCACCAAGTAGGATACCTTTTTGGAAAGCTATACTTATAATACTTATAGTCACAAAGGAATAGCTGTACATATTCTTTAATTATCAAAAACATTATCATAATAAATAAAGCGTGTTCTTTGAGATTATTCCACCAATATGACTGCTTCCAAATATCAAGTTGTTTTTGTTCGAGCCTTCTCCAAACCATAATTTTCACCTTTTATTTAATACTTATATAATTAAATATTATCATACAAGCATTTAAAAGTAAAGAATTATTTTTATTTTATCACTAAATAGCTTTACTGATATTTGCTATAAAGAATTTCGTCTTCTTCTACATTCTCTACCTTACAAAATGAAAGAATATAATCAAAAAGGTTTTCTTCCTCATGAATTTCATATCTATCACCAAAATAAGCTCTATATCTATATGACGATTTACTTGTTTTTGTTCGTTATATTCAAAGCTATCTACGCGATAAACTACAAGTGATACATCATCGCTTACATCATATTCATCTACTGGCAAATCTTTTACAATCTTCTTAACATCATCTAAGCTTAGCATATTATTTTCGCTTCCTTTTTCAAAAAATTTAATAAAATTATACCATATAAAAAACGAAAAGCAACAAAAATATATATGCAAATCTTCATCACTTGCATAATATATTGAGTTTTTCTGATTATTATGCTATAATAGCGTAATAAAAAATATAGAAAAGATTCATTCTAAGGCGGTGAAATGATGAAGAAAATACGCAATCGTTCTCTGATTGTCTGGCTTTTAGCTATGGCTTTTATCGGTGGAATGATATATTTTTCAATTAATCTTATAATCCACGCTGACCTTTGGGCCTCAAAACCTCAAAATGCACACATAGGCGTGGACGGAATGGGTATGGCTGGAACTATAACAGATATAAATGGTGAAATTCTTGCTTATAGTGAGAACGGAAACCGCTATTATAATTCAAATGAAGATATTCGTTGTGCTTTACTTCATACTGTCGGCGATGAGGGCAGAAATATCGGTGGCTCTATACAAAATGTTTATCGCTCGCAACTTTCAGGATATAGTTTTATTTGGTATGGGGCTTCCTGATGGCTTAACACTTGGTAGAAATATTCAGCTTACTGTAAACAGTGAGATTTGCAAAACTGCTTATCAGGCATTGGGCAATAATCGTGGTGCAGTATTCGTCTATAATTATAAAACAGGCGAAATCGTTGCAAAGGTAAGTAATCCTTCTTATGACCCACAGAATATTCCTGATATTGAGGGTAATGACGAATACGAAGGGGTTTATGTTGATAGAAGTATTATGGCGACATATCCACCAGGCTCTACTTTCAAGCTTGTAACCGCATCAGCGGCTCTTGAAAATATGACAAAATCCGAGCTTGAAAATCGCACATATACTTGCACAGGCAGCGATACTATCGGAGGAAATAAAATTACTTGCTATGAGGCTCACGGCGAGGAGAATTTTGAACAAGCCCTTGCACATTCTTGTAACTGCTATTTCGCACAATTAGCTGTTGACCTTGGTGCCGACAAAATGACTACACAAGCCAACAGAATGGGATTTAACAAGAGCGTTTCTATAAATGATATTGATACTGCAAAAAGCGTTTATGATGTTTCTAAGGCTGATAAAAATCAGCTGGGCTGGAGTGGTGTTGGTCAATATACAACTCTTGCAAGCCCTATGACTATGGCTGTTATCTCTGGAGGTATTGCAAATGGTGGTACACCTATAATGCCATATCTTATAAAGCAAATTTCATTGCCGTTTGGTCTGCCAAATATTCCT
>VOFK01004046.1_pt1:137500-138868 | contig 138868 bp, 135 predicted proteins | sample 5384121 | NCBI WGS metagenome assembly VOFK01 (sample SAMN12384730, study PRJNA508395) | human gut metagenome | isolation source: healthy gut J | host: Homo sapiens
TGCACCACCTGTCTCTGAGTTCCCGAAGGCACTCCCCTAATCTCTTAAGGATTCTCAGGATGTCAAGACCTGGTAAGGTTCTTTGCGCGCGTTGCTTCGAATTAAACCACATCCTCCACTGCTTGTGCGGGCCCCCGTCAATTCCTTTGAGTTTCAACCTTGCGGCCGTACTCCCCAGGTGGATTACTTATTGTGTTAACTGCGGCACGGAAGGGGTCAGTCCCCCCACACCTAGTAATCATCGTTTACGGCATGGACTACCAGGGTATCTAATCCTGTTTGCTACCCATGCTTTCGTGCCTCAGCGTCAGTTAAAGCCCAGCAGGCCGCCTTCGCCACTGGTGTTCCTCCCGATCTCTACGCATTTCACCGCTACACCGGGAATTCCGCCTGCCTCTACTTCACTCAAGACGGACAGTTTCAATTGCACGTTATGGGTTAAGCCCATAGTTTTCACAACTGACTTGCTCGGCCGCCTACGCACCCTTTACACCCAGTAAATCCGGACAACGCTCGCTCCCTACGTATTACCGCGGCTGCTGGCACGTAGTTAGCCGGAGCTTACTCTTCAGGTACCGTCATTTCTTCTTCGTCCCTGACTACTTAGGTTTACAATCCGAAGACCTTCTTCCTTCACGCGGCGTTGCTGCGTCAGGGTTTCCCCCATTGCGCAATATCCCCCACTGCTGCCTCCCGTAGGAGTCTGGGCCGTGTCTCAGTCCCAATGTGGCCGATCAACCTCTCAGTCCGGCTACCGATCGTAGTCTTGGTGAGCCGTTACCTCACCAACTAACTAATCGGACGCGAGCCCATCTCTCAGCGGATTGCTCGCTTTGATATCAGAATCATGCGGTTCCGATATGTTATGCGGTATTAGCGTTCTTTTCAAAACGTTATTCCCCCCCTCTGAGAGGCAGGTTGCTCACGCGTTACTCACCCGTCCGCCACTAAGCTTTAAAAAGCAAGCTCCTCAAAGCTTCGTTCGACTTGCATGTGTTAGGCACGCCGCCAGCGTTCGTCCTGAGCCAGGATCAAACTCTCAAAAAAATATGGTATTTAAACACATTAGTGTTAAAATCATTCTTTGAGTTTTGAAGCTCATTTTGATACGCGACGTATCTGGATTTTTTTGTAAAGTGTTTTCTCACTTCGTAAAATTTGAAAAGATTATCTTCTCAAAGTAATTACGGGTACTAATTTTTAGTGTTGTTTAATTTTCAAGGTCCTTGCACTTTCAACAATTTTTTTGTTTGTTTCTCAAGTGCGTTATTTATTTTACCACACTCAAAAGCGTTTGTCAAGACTTTTTTCAAACTTTTTTTAAAAAGTTTTTTGAGCTTTTTGTGAATTTGCAATTCAGAAATCAAT
>VOFK01004120.1_pt1 | contig 136504 bp, 156 predicted proteins | sample 5384121 | NCBI WGS metagenome assembly VOFK01 (sample SAMN12384730, study PRJNA508395) | human gut metagenome | isolation source: healthy gut J | host: Homo sapiens
ACAAAGCCTCTGGCAGAATTGCCATATTCCCCCAATTCCATGGTATCTCCGTAACTAAAAACCACCGGAACTGCACTGTCTCTCTGCAAGATGCCTGCTACTTCACATGATATTTTTATTGTATCATCAAAAGCAAGACTGATTTCTGTCCTTGTTCCAACCGGTAATTCCTCTGCCATTGAACTGCTAACCAATATAGGAATGCATCCTGCTGATACATTTTCCTGAATTTCCGATTCTATATTTAATCTGACAATATCTAACATTTCGCTTGAATACATAACCAGATTTGCATTTGATTTCTTCCCATCCGTTTCTATATAAGTACCATTTTCAAATGCACATCGATCCACTTTTTCAACACCGTCTGCCTCCAGCAGAAGTTTATAGATTTCCTGTGCCGCAGCTCCATTTCCTTTCATCTCTTGTTCATATATCAAATTATTTTTACTAAAATGCACCATAGAATCGAGGTCTGATACATATGCCGCCTTTAATTTGTTTTTTCTCCATTAAATATGAATCGACCGGTTTTAATACAACAAATGACATTTCAAGCATACACATCAACTGAATGAATAAAACAATCTCCCCCAAGTAACTTTTTTTGTATATAAATATCTGCATATCCGAAGAAAATTCATACGATCTCCCCCCTTTGTATATAAACAAACCACCTTGCTCATCGGTCTTAAGGTGCATAATATCGAAAATCCAAACATAACAGCTAATATATATATTAGGCTATCAGTCATCGGGAACGCATTTCCATAGACATATTGAAGCAATGGAAATGTAAGATATTGCAGAATAATCGCAATGATACTGCCAACGCCATAATATAAAAACCAGTGTCCATAGATCAATAACATGCATCGTACTCTTGGCATCCCACACAACCACAAAATGGTAATCTCTTTTTTATAAGTTGTGATCCATTCTGCCATAAGTCTGATTACCGTTATCCCGGCGATCATACACAAAAGAAATGCCAGTATTTCATATTGCGTCCGCCCTTCTTCCAGCACATCATCGGAATTGCTATCGGGTAAATATACCTGCGTCTCCGGAAACATATTCTGTATTTTTTCTGCATATTTCTGTAAATCCTCATAAGATGCATAATTGAATTGTGCCAGTATCTGTTCCGGTTGAAATTCTTCTTTATAGCATTTATATGGAATCAACATATATTGCATTTCCTCACCGGCTTCTTCCCCTAAAATGTCGATCTGCGACTGTGATGATCTGGCTGAAGCAAAAGACCATGGAATGATCCAGCCCATACCGATTACTTCATATGTATGTTCTCCTGCTTCAAAACTTCCGCTTCCGACTATTGCATTTTTTTCATATTATCAGATACAAAACCAACATATTCACCTGCTGCCTGTTCCTCCTTGTTAAAAAAATTCCCTGAAGTGATTGGAAACCAATTGTTTCCTTTTGTTCCATCCCAGCCTACCAATACTTTTTTGCTTTCCAGTCTTGTGAAATATAATACATTTACCATGCCTTTTTTTGAGATGCTGTTCAGATATGCAGACATCTCATCCATATTTATACCGTTTTTCTCGTCTATATCTATCGTCAGAGATGCTTCCGTATTGCTACAGGTAGCCAACTGATACTGTCCAACTGCCAACCCCAGCATGATACTGATGCAATATACACATATGACAACGCCTGACAATAACGACCCGGATATGACAGGATTCATGCTTATGTGTTTCTTTAATACATGTCCGAATATCATAGGTATGCCCTCCTTCCTAAATAACCATGCAAGTAAATGATTTTGCAGCCACCTCTCACCCCGTACACCTGAAAGATCATCCCTTGCAAGTAAATGATTTTTCATCATCATACCATCCACATTCCCCTGTTCAAGGCACGCCGGCGCAAACAACATCCTGCCGGATGCAAACAACATACGGAAATGAAATTATAGTCTTCACAGCAAAGGCTGGTATGTTACAATAAATATTGTAGAAGTGTAGATTTATCGAAAATGAACACAAACGATATGGGAATGCGAGGGGATATTTTTGAGTGACTATATTGTAGAATTTATTATAAATATCTGGGTATCATTTCTTTTTCTGATACTTGCAAATGGAAAATTAAACCGACGAAACTTGAAATATTCTTATCTGTTACAGATCCTGTCGGTTCTCGTATTGGCAGAATGTGCCTTATTACTGGATGTCATGCAGGCTCCCGTTATCATCAAATCCCTGACTATACTATTGGTCTTACATTACCTGTATACCTGTATATTCTTTACGTTCCAGATCAGCAATCTGTTCTGGGTCGTTATATTCTGCATAGTAGAACTTGCTTCCAAATTCACAGCGACCATATTCCCTGTAGAATGGCTGCACACAGATGCCGATGGGATGCTGACGGATCATGCAGTACAAAGCCCGGTTACGATCCTGTATCTTCTGACCCTTACGGTATTGACATCCATTCTGCTCTGTTTCTCATCCCAGAGCCTTCAAGCTCTCACGAACAGAAAAAATAATCTTCGTTCTGTTGTCAGTCTTATGCATCGTGATTGAAAATCTTATCGTTGCCGGTCAGGTAAATATCCATACCGGAAGCCCGGAAACCTATGCAGATCTTCTGTCTGCCATCTGTTTCCTGATCTTGATCTTATTTGTCTCCCTGACAATATACCTGTACCATCTCGGCATAGAACGTGAGAAAAATATCCAGTTGTCCAGACAACAGCTCTATCAGAAATGGGCGTAAGCAATACGACCAGATCATCAGCTCCATATCAGAGCTTCGCTATCTGAAGCATGACATCAGCAATCATCTGGACACCCTTCACGCCCTGATGGTAAATCATGCATATCCGGAAGCAGAGGCATTTATCCGGGACCTGACCGCAACCGTAAATAACAACCACTACATTCTTGCGAGTGGCAACTCCACGGTAGACAGCATCCTCACAAATAAACTGATCCAATGTAAATCTGCACAGATTCAGGTTGAATACTCGGTATTTCTGCCGGACAGCATTCCGCTATCGGATATTGAATTATGTTCCTTACTTGGTAATTTATTTGACAATGCCATCGAAGCATGTGAACAGCTTCCGGAAACAGAACAACGCTCGATTGATTTTTCGATGAAACCATTTCAGAATATGCTTTCCATCGTCATAAGCAACCGGACAAATGGAAATTACAGAATAGATAAGAAGAATCATTTCCTATCAACGAAAACCATAGAGGATACACCCGAACATGGATTGGGGCTGTCGAGAATCCAAAGTATTGTAAACGATCATAACGGTATTTTTAACATTCAACCAACGACGGATACCTTTATGATCCAGATATTATTACCACTTAAATGAAAGGATGAACCAATCGGATGAATATATATATCGCTGTACTGGAAGACATTCCAAAACATTATAAACAATTAGCGGAAGTTATACATAACTGGGCTGAGAAAAAGGAATATGCTGTTTCTGTCAAATGGTTTCACGATGAAACTTCTATTTTAGGATCAGCATTTATGAAAGATTGTAATTTGCTGTTTTCCGATATTGAACTGAAAAATGCCGACACGAATATACCTGCCGATGATCACATCAAAAATGGAATCGATATCTGTACACAATTAAGGAAAAACGGATATCAAGGAAATATTATCTTTCTTACAGCCTTCCGTGAATATGTCTTTGACGGATATCAGGCACAGGCGATCAACTATTTATTAAAACCTGTTTCACCTGAAGCGATCGAGCGTTGCCTGGATCAGTATATTTCACTGCATTCTTCAGACTACTATTGCCTGCATAAGGACAATAACATCACACGGATTCCGTTCAATGATATCATTTCCATAAGCAGGCTGGGGCATGACTGCTGTATCACAACACCTTCCGGCCTATACACAGAACGAACCTCGCTGAAAAACATGGAACAGCATCTGCCCGAACCATTTATACGGTGTCACAAATCCTGCATTGTCAATATAAATCATGTCACTTCCTTATCCGGCTCCACGATCTATCTTGCAAATAAACAGACCCAGACGGTCGGAAGAAATTATCTGGATGACATACGAAAAGCATTGCTGCGAATCGCACAATAAAACAGCACCCTATAAGCATGATACCTTTCAAGCAGTCAATGAAAATAACCAATGTCTGCTCAAAAACGTATTACTGCCCACAGAGTGCCTGAAATAATACATCTCTTACTGATTCTTCACATTCTCCACAAATCTCAGGATCTTCTCCCGGTCTTTGCCGATTCCGGTGTCGTTCTCCACACCGGAGCTGGTGTCTGCACCATCCACATGAGTTGCGGCAAATGCCTCTGCCACATTGTCAGGATTTAAACCTCCGGCAAGAAGGGCAAACTTCTCATCATGTGGAATATCGGAAAGTACAGACCAGTCAAAGGTCTTCCCACTGCCCGGTGTCTGTGCATCAAAGATATATCCTTTTACTATATCAGACTGATGATATTTCTCATAAGAAGACAGATCATGTACATTAAATGCTTTGATAACAGGAATATGGATCTCCTGCAGCAGTTTCTCGCTGATATCCCCATGAATCTGGATCATCTGGATTCCGGCAGCTTCGATCTCCCGGATCTGATCGAGCGTCGGTTCTACCGTTACCGCTACGGATGTGACCGCAGGGTTCAATTTTTTATAAGGGAAGATGCTTTTTCTACTGTGATATTCCGCTTGCTTTTCGGAAAGAACATCACCATTCCCATAAAATCCACGCCGGCTTCATTTACATATTCAACTTCCTGTTCTTCTGTGATTCCACAGATTTTTACCAGACTCATAGCTTCTCCATTCTGTCATTTATATGTACGACCTCTTTATCATAGTGGTAGAACAATACTTCTATATAAGAATCGATTATTTACACAGTTCATCTGCCAGTGCATCGATCTGTGCAAGGCTTGCGTCATTTAATGCCGCCTTGATCTGAACTGTTGTATCAGTAAATGTCAGATTTTTGCTGTTTTCAAACATACCCTTCATAACCTTTGCAGCCATTGGAGCCCATGCACCATTCTCGATCAGACCGATCGTGCGGTTCTGGAAATTACGCTCTGTCAGGTGATTGATGAACTCTCTCATAAATGGGAAAATGTCACCGTTATAGGTCGTTGTTGCAAGCACCAGTTTGCCATAACGGAACGCATCCTCTACTGCCTCTGCCATATCACAACGGGCAAGATCATTGACTGCAACCTTCGGGCATCCCTTTTCGGTCAGCTTCTTTGCAAGAAGCTCTGCTGCTTCTTTTGTATGTCCATAAACAGATGTGTAAGCGATCACTACGCCATCCGTTTCCACTCCATACGATGACCATGTATCATATAAACCGATGTAGTATCCGAGATTCTCTGTCAGAACCGGTCCATGAAGCGGACAGATGATCTGGATATCCAGTCCTGCTGCCTTCTTCAACAATGCCTGAACCTGTGCACCGAACTTTCCTACGATTCCGATGTAGTAACGGCGAGCCTCACATGCCCAGTCCTCCTCTACATCCAAGGCTCCGAATTTGCCGAAGCCGTCCGCGGAGAATAATACCTTATCTGTGCTGTCATAGGTCACCATAACCTCCGGCCAGTGTACCATCGGAGCCATGACAAATGTCAGCTCATGCTTTCCAAGTGATAAGGTATCTCCCTCTTTCACCATCATTCTTCTATCAGCATAATCTTTTCCAAAGAAGTTCTTCATCATGTTAAATGCTGCCGCTGTTGCAACAACTGTTGCTGTCGGATACTTCTCCATGAAATTTGCAAGATTCGCCGAATGATCCGGCTCCATATGCTGAACTACGATGTAATCCGGTGTCCGGCCTGCAAGCTCCGTTTCCAGCTTTGCAAACCATTCATCTGTAAAATTCTGATCCACCGTATCCATAACGGCAATCTCCTCATCCATGATCACATAAGAATTATATGCCATGCCATTTGGCACAATATACTGTCCCTCAAACAGATCGATCTCATGGTCATTCACACCGATGTACTTAATATCATTTGTAACTGTCATTCTTTTCTTCCTCCTACCACTATATTTTTATTTGTATATTTTTCTATCTGCGGGCTTCTTGTTCACCCACAGTTCTTTACGGTATTTTTTCATTGCATCAACCGCAATACAGTATCTGTTTTCTATATTTCATGATTTCATTTTTACGCTTTCCCTTAGTCCACTGATTTCAGGGACTCCGCCATATTGATCCGCTCCAGTCTCACCGACATGAACAGGTTGACACAGCCATTAAAAGCAAACGTCAGGATAATGCTGTACACATAACTAAGCGGTGAAATGTAAGTGTCAAATGAAACCATATCCACACGAATCTGATCCATAACAAAGCTATGCAGAAATACTCCTAGCACCAGACCGACCGCTATTCCGATTGCCGTCAGCACCCAGTTTTCACGGAACACATAAGATGAGGTTTCATTTCTGAAAAATCCAAGCACCTTTACGGTTGCAATCTCCCGGATTCGTTCTGTAATATTGATATTTGTCAGGTTATACAGCACGATAAATGCCAGTGCTGCCGCCGACAGGATAACGACCAGAACGATATAGTCCAGACTCTTCATCATATTGCTGATACGTTCGCGCATATCTCCATTCACGACTACTGCAGAAACTACATTTTCTTTTTCATAAGATCGGCAGCCACTTCATGTGCATCCATATCAGGCTTCAGATTGAAATAGACGGAATGATATACCGGAGCTTCTCCCATCTGATCCATGTATGTTTCCGGCGACAGATATACATAATTATATACATAATTTTCAAAGATGCCGGAAATCTTTTTGCCTTGATCTCTTTCATATCACTGTTCCGGATCGTAATGGTATCTCCAACGGACAGATCATACCGGGTTGCCAGAGCACTGTTGATAATCGCCTCATCCTTGCCCGGATAAGCGACCTTCTCATTCTTACTGTTGTGAAAATCCATGTATTTGTCCGAATGCTCCGGTTCCTTCATAATAACCAGATTAATGCTCTTAATGCCATCGGACTCTATCAGATCCCAGCTTGTCTCACCAACAAAATCATAATCCTGCATATATTTATCTAATTTATCATACAGATCACCGGCTGCCGCTGATTCCGAACCCGTCTGCGTTGCTTCCTGCTGATCCTTCTGATTTTCCTCAGAAGCTGCATTCATTTTCTTTACATCATCAACACTCTCTGCAAGGGTCATCGTTCCGTCTAAGATCTGGATCTCATCATACTGACGATCTGCAAAGCCGGCGATCGAATCATTGATACCAAATCCGGTCAGAAGCAGGGCTGTGCATCCGCTGATTCCTATTACCATCATAAAGAAACGCTTCTTATACCGGAAGATATTTCGAACCGATACCTTATGCAGGAATTTTAGCCGTTTCCATACAAATGATATTTTCTCAAGAAATACACGTTTGCCCGCCTTCCGGTGCCTTCGGCCGCATCAGACCTGCCGCAGTCTCCGACAGCTCATACCGGCAGGTAAACCATGTCGTTCCTACCGAACATGCCAGAGATACCAGCATAGCAATTCCTGCCAGCTTCCAGTCTACAATATATTTTAAGCTAATATTCAGATACATCATATGATATGCTTTCCAGCTTACCCGTGGGGAATGCATACGTTCCAGCAAAAAAGCCTCCTATACATCCGATAACTGCTGCCAGCCCTGAATAGATCATATATTTGCTCATGATCGTATGCTCACTGTATCCAAGTGCCTTTAGCATTCCGATCATTGTTCGCTGTTCCTCGACCATACGATTCATCGTCGTCATACAGACAAGCACAGCAACCAATACAAAGAACACCGGAAATACCTTTGCTACACCATCCACGATATCGGAATCACTCTCAAAACAGACATAACCGACATTCGTCTCCCTGCCAAGAATATAATAACTGACATCCGGTGCGTCATCTATGATGGTTACGCCGGCAACCATATCTTCGGTAAGCCCGGTCTGCATCAAAAGCGCCTGATATCGTTTCGTAACACGCTCATGACAGATAGCATCCCATTCATCCTTTTTCTCGTCCATATAGGTATCGTACGCATCATTGTATAACGCATAGTCCTGATCAAACCTGACATAGACGTCAGTGTAGCATTCACAGTCGAATGCTTCCGGCTTCATATATACAAATCCACTTAATTTACCGGTCCCGAGAGTAGTCGTTCCACGTTCAAAATTAATATAAAGGGAGGACTGTACGGTTCCGGTAACCGTAAATTCCCTATAGCGGAGCTTTGTCTCAGTGGCATCACCATTCGTATCTGCCACGGTAATGACATCACCGATTCTCACATCTGTCAGCTTGTCATCCACTACGCATTCATCATCCTCTTCCGGCAGTCTGCCATCCACCAAGCGGATGTCATTCACATGCTCCGGCAATGACAGGGTTTTGAGTGCACGTTCATTATCACCCATACCATCATAAAGCACATCAAATGAATAGCTGCCCTCTGCATACCGGACATCATCCTCACCCGCAAATGCTTCCACATCCTCATCTGTATAGCCAAGAGTAGACACCAGATGCAGATCATAGAATTCCGAATCACTGAGGAAATCCGTAATCGTCTTCACCATAGCCGGCTTGGTCATCTTCAGGCCTGAAAAGAAACCAACACCTAACGCTATGATTGCGAGAATCGCTGCAAACCGTCCAAAACTGTTTTTAATTTCTCGAAATGTCGTACGACGCATCATTGATTTCATAAGACATACCTACCATTCCAGATCTTCTACATTTTTAATGTTATCATTCAGAACAACCTTCTCTACTGTTCCGCTCTTAACTGTGATCACACGATCTGCCATTGCTGTAAGTGCCTGATTATGTGTGATAACGATAACCGTAGTTCCGGTATTCCTACAGGTATCCTGAAGCAATTTGAGTACGGATTTTCCTGTATTATAGTCCAGCGCACCGGTCGGTTCATCACATAAAAAGCAGCTTCGGATTCTTTGCAAGTGCTCTGGCGATCGCTACCCGCTGCTGCTCTCCACCGGATAACTGTGCAGGGAAATTTGCCATACGATCCTCAAGCCCTACCTGCTTTAATACCGTTGCCGCATCTAACGGGTCCTTACAGATCTGTGCCGCAAGCTCTACATTTTCCAGTGCCGTCAGATTCTGCACCAGATTATAGAACTGAAATACAAATCCTACATCATATCTCCTGTATGCCGTAAGCTGCCGCTTGTTCAGCCCGGAGATTTCTTTTCCGTCCAGATATACACTGCCGCCGGACAGCGTGTCCATTCCGCCCAGGATATTCAGAATCGTTGTCTTTCCCGCTCCTGACGCTCCAACGATGACACAGAATTCTCTCTTTTTCAATCTCAAAGTTCACATCCCGCAGAGCATGGATTTCAACCTCACCGGTCTTATATATTTTCTTAACATCCTTAAACTCAACATATGCACTCATGCCGCCTCGCTCCTTTCTGTTATTCACTTCTAAGTGCTATTACAGGGTCTTTCTTCGCTGCCATCTTAGATGGGATAAGACCGCCGATCAGAGTAAGCACAACACTAATGACCACAAGGATCACCGCACCCTTTACCGGAAGTGAAGATACATTTGGCACATTTACAAATTTCTCTATCACCTTGCTGATCGGGATATTTAACAGCACCGTAACCAGAATACCGATCGCACCGGATACCAGTCCGATAATAAATGTCTCTGCGTTAAACACACGGGAAATATCCTTTTTCGACGCTCCGATACTTCGAAGAATACCGATCTCCTTCGTTCTCTCCAGTACAGAGATATAGGTGATGATTCCGATCATGATCGATGATACGATCAACGAGATAGCTACAAATGCGATCAATACATAAGTGATCGCATCGATGATCTTCGTAACGGAAGATAGCATCAGCCCGATATAATCGGTATAAGTGATCTCGCTGTCTGAATGTGAATCATTATATTTGTCGATCAGATCTGTCAGCTTATCCTTGTCCGCGAATTCTGAACAATACAGGCTGATAACGGACGGCTTTTGCCAGATCCGCAAATCCAAGCTTCTCGATATTATCATCATAGGTTGCGGTAGACTGTGCAAAATAGCCCTGTTCCTTTAACATTTCAAATAACTGCTCATCAGACATCTGTGAAATATATGCCTGCTGTTCCTCTGACAGGTTCATAGATGCAACGATCTGCTGCATGTCCACCTGACTCATGTCGATATCTTCTCCGTTTGAAAACGGAAGTCCTGTAAATACATCGGTATCCGGATTGTCAAGCTGTCGTTTTACGATCTCCGATTTTTCATTTTCGGATACAACATACTCTGCAAGTTCAGCGGTATAACCGATCATTCCCGCATCGATCGATGCTGCATAAGAGGATTCGCTCTGACGGATGATACCACAGACCTGAATATCCAGACCTTTGCTGATCACATCTGCCATATAATCTTCATCGGAACTCTTGTCTGCCCATGTTCCGTCTGCATTTTTTTGGTAAATGTCACTCGGCAGAATGAGCTTGAATTTGAGATTTAAAAGATCATCATAGGAGAAGCTCATTTCCTCCGGTGCATCGTAATCTTTACCTGCCATGATCTTCGGAACCATCTCTCCAAGATCAGAAGCATTTCTGACACCTAATGTATATAAGGTAAAATCACTGATCTCGTTATTCTTATCAACGACCAGTACAACTTCATTTTTATTCTGAGGCCAGTGTCCTGCAAGCACATCGTACTGCTGTTCCAACAGCTCCCGATTACTCATTAACTGCTTCCACATATCCATGGAATTATTTCCGTAACTGAATGCCGACATGAAGCCTGAAAGGGATTTCTGGGATTCTTCCATATCGCCAAATCCCATCTCTCGCATCATGATACTTGGATTTACCTGCTGTGTACCGCCTGCTGCATTTTCGTTAAATACATACATCGGAGTATCATAGGTATACTTGATATCACTCACGATATCCTTGAATCCATTTGTATCATCTTCAATATATTTCTTAAATGTTTCCAGATCGTTTTCCTTTACCTCTGAGAGCATGGACACCATCATATCGCCCATGACATCACCGGAGTATACACGATCCGGGTCATGATCACTCAGATTTTCTTCCTTTGTATTACCCGCCATTTCCGAGATCAGGTCAGAATAATCCATTGCCTTTTTCTGGATCTCAATCGGATAGGATGACAGGGTTTCCTCCTGCACATCATTGATATAGCCCTGGACTCCACTGGATAATGACAGGATCAGCGCGATACCGATGATACCGATACTTCCGGCAAATGCCGTTAAAAGGGTTCGTCCTTTCTTCGTCAGCAGGTTATTAAAGCTGAGGGAAAATGCCGTAAATACAGACATAGATGTCTTTTTTCTCGGTGCATATGCTTCTTCTGATTCTTTCGCTTCGTCTTCAATCTGAAAATGGTGCGGAATCATCTATGATCTTACCATCTAACAGCTTCACGATTCTTGTAGAATATTTGTCTGCAAGCTCCGGATTGTGTGTTACCATGATGACCAGCTTTTCTTCTGCGATCTCCTTTAACAGCTCCATAATCTGGACACTGGTTTCGGAGTCCAGGGCTCCGGTCGGCTCATCTGCAAGCAGGATATCGGGATCATTGATCAATGCTCTGGCGATCGCTACCCGCTGCATCTGTCCACCGGACATCTGATTCGGCTTCTTATAGATCTGATCGCCCAGACCAACCTTTTCCAACACCTCTTTTGCACGTTTTCTACGCTCGGATTTGGATACACCGGATAAGGTCAGCGCCAGCTCGACATTTGCAAGAACCGTCTGATGCGGAATCAGATTGTAACTCTGGAATACAAAACCGATCGAATTATTCCGGTATGAATCCCAGTCTCTTGCCTTGAATTCTTTTGTTGATCTGCCATTGATAACCAAATCACCACTCGTATACTGATCAAGTCCGCCTATAATATTAAGAAGCGTTGTCTTACCACAACCGGACTGACCAAGTACCGATACGAATTCATTCTTTCTGAAATTAATGGAAATGCCTTTTAACGCCTTTACCACTTCATCTCCAGTCTGATAGTCCTTCACAATCTTCTTTAACTGAAGCATATATTGTTTCCTCCATGAATTATATTATAAAAATTTTACCATCCCGGTTTTAGCATTTCAAGGAAATGGCGGATTCTTTTATAAATGTTTTACATAATGATAAAATACTACGCCGCGATATCAGGGTTATTATGGCGCAGTATTTTTTTATTTTTATCAAGTTTTTTTTGTAAATGGCTTTTATTTTGGAAATAAATAATGTATAATGGCGACAGAGTAGGGTTATCTAACCGGATTTTTTACATTATAAATGTGGACAATTCGGGCAGATGAAAGCCCAAAATAATTTTTTTAATGGAGGAATTTATAATGTTAGTTTCAGCAAAAGAAATGTTGGAAAAGGCTAAGGCTGGAAAATATGCCGTTGGCCAGTTTAACATCAATAACCTTGAATGGACAAAGGCTGTTCTTCTTACAGCTCAGGAACTTCAGTCTCCTGTAATCCTTGGTGTTTCAGAAGGCGCTGGAAAGTATATGACTGGATTTGAAACAGTTGCAGCTATGGTTAAGGCTATGCACGATTCTTTAGGAATTACAGTTCCTGTAGCTCTTCACCTTGATCACGGAACATATGAAGGATGCTACAAGTGTGTTAAGGCCGGATTCACATCTATCATGTTCGATGGTTCACACTATCCATTCGAAGAGAACCTTGCTAAGTCAACAGAGCTTGTTAATGTTGCTCATCAGCTTGGTCTTTCTATCGAGTGTGAAGTTGGTTCAATCGGTGGTGAAGAAGACGGTGTTATTGGTATGGGCGAGTGCGCAGATCCAGAAGAGTGTAAGATCATCGCTGATCTTGGCGTAGATATGCTTGCTGCCGGTATCGGTAACATCCATGGTAAGTACCCAGCAAACTGGAAGGGTCTTTCATTCGAAACACTTGATGCTATCCAGCAGAAGACAGGTACTATGCCATTAGTTCTTCACGGTGGTACAGGTATCCCTGCTGACATGATCAAGAAAGCTATCTCACTTGGCGTTTCAAAAATCAATGTTAACACAGAGTGCCAGTTATCATTCGCAGATGCTACAAGAAAGTACATCGAGGCTGGTAAGGATCTTGAAGGTAAGGGATTTGATCCTAGAAAGCTTCTTGCTCCTGGTTTCGAAGCTATCAAGGCTACTGTTAAAGAAAAGATGGAACTTTTCGGATCAGTTGGCAAAGCAAACGACTAGTTTATAATACAAATATCGTAACATAGTACAAGCCGGATATGGCTTTATGTAGCAGATTGAGTTTCTGTATAACAGTTGCCAGATGATACATTTCACATATTATTCCGCAAGGCGCTTTCGCTCTATTTCAACGTAACGGTTCTAACCTCACTACCTATGGTAGTTCGCTAAGAACCGACGTTGAAAAAAGGCTTGCTTCATAATAGTGAATGTATCATCTGACAACTGCCTTACAATCTCGTTCTGCTTCATAAACCATATCCGGCTTGTACTATGTTATGATATTCTGTGCTATGGAGAATTTTCTCTCATGCTACATAAATATTTTCATTCAGGAACGTCCCCGGGCATAGCTGCCAGCCGGCATAATACCTGAAAAATATTGCGAGGATTAGGATATATGCAGTTCATAGAAACCGCAGTTGTTTTTCAGGTATTATGCCGGCTGGCAGCTATGCCCGGGGACGTTCTCCTGTACCTCTTTACCAGATTCCCATAACATGCTGCATAAGCAGGCTGACCAAGGTAATGCCGATCCAGCAGCATGCACCTAACAAAATCGGCTTGCCACCGGTTTTGATCAGCTTAATAACATTGCTGTTTAACCCGATCGCCGCCATAGCCATGATAATGAAGAATTTGGACAGCTCCTTTAACGGTGCAAATACATCCGCATTTACGCCCAGACTGATACAGATCGTTGTGATTATAGATGCGATCACAAAATACAGAATGAACATAGGAAATGCTTTTTTCAAGCTGAATCCATTTGTCTTCTGCTCTGTCTTTGCCGCCTGTCTTGCACGAACTGCCGCAAGCACTAATGTGATCGGTATAATTGCCAGTGTTCTGGTCAGTTTTACCGTTACTGCCTTATTGAGAGTCTCACTTCCAAGATTCCACATGCTGTCCCATGTTGATGCCGCCGCTGTTACAGAAGATGTATCATTGATGGCTGTTCCCGCAAATATTCCAAATGCATCACCGGATGCCGTGTCAAATCCTATTACTTTTCCAATGATTGGGAAGAAGATAGCCGCAAGCACATTAAAGAAAAAGATAACAGAAATAGCCTGTGCGACTTCATCGTCATCTGCATCTATAACCGGTGCTGTTGCTGCGATTGCAGAAGAACCACCACAGATAGAAGATCCAACACCGACAAGAATCGAAGTATTTGCCGGAACCTTCATCACCTTTCGAAGGATCCATGCGATCAATAAGGATGTACCGATCGTACAGATAATGATCGGAAGCGACTGTTTTCCCTGTCTGCAGGATTACTCCGAGATTCATGCCAAATCCTAATAATACAACGGCTGTCTGCAAAACAATCTTTGATGTCCATTTGATACCGGCTTCTGCCTTTCCCTTATCCGTCCATACAAGCGCGATCAACATACCGGCTAATATCGCAATGATCGGTCCACCGACAACCGGAAACCGTTTTCCAATTAACCATGAAGGAACTGCTATGATAAAACACACCAGAATTCCTATCCAGTTTTTTTCTTAATAAAATTCATTTATTCCTACCTCACTGTGTTTTTTTGCGGATGCTATTATAACACCTGCATACTAAAAATGCCATAAAATTGATTGACATTTTCTATCAACTTGGTATAATAGGCACGAATCGGACGGTATATATGATATACCTTGCAAGGTGTTCTGAATGTTATTCAGGATTCCCGGATGGACATGAATGTTATGAGCCAGATAAGATTATCTTATCTGGCTCTTTTTTTTGTGAACAGCACAGCATAGGAGGACTTATAATGGATTTATTAAAAGACAATCTGAAAAAATTATACTTCAAATTCCTGATACCATCACTTGGAAGTGCCATGGTTATGTCTATTTATACACTGACAGATGCGATCGTCATTGGAAAAGGTGTCGGCGCAGATGCTCTTGCTGCCCTAAGTATTACAACACCACTTCTCTGCATCCTGATGTCAACCGGAATCCTGTTTGGTGTCGGCGGCTCTGTACAGATGAGTGTTCACAGGGGAAGTGGTAATCATCAGAAATCCAATCGTTATTTTACGATTTCTTTTTTCCTGATTACGGCTGTTACTGCCCTTTTATGGCTGATCTATGCCACCTGCATGCCTAAGCTGCTTCATCTGATGGGAGCAAATGACACCTTATTCCCATACGCCATGTCCTACATGCGTTATATCAACATTTTCCTTCCGGTTGCTGTATTTTCAAATTATGTAGCAATCTTTATCCGTGCCGACAATGATCCAAACCGTGCAATGGCGGGAGTTCTGCTTGGCGGCGTCGTAAATATCGCACTGGATATCATTTTTGTATTTCCTATGCATATGGGAATGGGCGGTGCCGCATTCGCTTCCGTTCTCGGTATGACTATCCAGGTAATTGTCGGTGGCTCACACTTTTTCTCACGCAAAAACGGTCTTCATTTCATCCGACCGATTCACACGATTCCCAGTATCCGTCATATTATTGTCGGTGGTATCCCAAGTTTTTTCAATGAATTTGCAAATGGATTCATCGTACTGCTGTTTAATATCCAGATCCTGAAATATTGCGGTGAAAATGCACTCTCGATCTACAGCGTGATCTCAAACTGTGTAATCCTGTTCAACTCCCTGTTTACCGGAGTCGGTCAGTCGATCCAGCCTGTTATCTCTACTAATTATGGTGCAGGAAATGGGGTCCGAATCAAAGGAATAAAAAAAAGATGGCATATACCACTATCCTTATAATGGGTGCCATCTTCTCGCTTAGTGGAATCTTATTCCCCGACTGCGGTCTGTCGTATTTTTATTAAAATGAATCCAACACTGACTGATATTGCAAATCTGGGTGTACGAACCTACTTTTTTGCATTCCTGCCATTTGGCATTAACCTGCTGACTTCTTACTATTTTACAGGCGATACTGCGATCTGCACAATCCCTGTGCATCTCACTGCTCCGAAATATCATCTTAAGCAGTATCTGTATCCTTGTATTTCCATTGTGTCTGGGTGCATCCAGCCTGTGGTTTGTTATGCCGATCGTTGAAGTCGTAGTGTTATTTGTCAGCCTTGGCTGCCTGAAAAGCAAATCTATATAGAACATAAACGCTAAGATATAACTGTAACTCTATCTGCAGTTCTGCTCTTAAACAGTTTCGGCTATATTATGGAAGTCGCTCATTAAAGACTCGTATGCAGCTTCGTCCATGCCATAAGAAAAGCATGCAAGTGCACGGAAACAGACCTCAGGTAATCTCTTAAGTTTTCCGTTATTATACTGTTCTGCCACCTGCTGTAATTCATTGATTATGTCATGCTTACGCTTCTGTTCTTCCAGGCTGCCATTCCAGAAACAGCTCATATCATAATCAGATGTATTCCCGCATGGAGCCGTACAGGTGGAACACCCGGGAGAAAGCCGGTATTTCTCCCGGTGTATTTCCTCTATTGTCTCATCATTGTCTTCCTGTAATAACGCACTTGCGATCGTCTGATCTGTTTTCTCTGTCCAGCCGGAATTACCGGCCGCACCTACAAGGCCGATCAATGCGCCAATGATCTTATCATTCCTCATGTTGCTAATTCCTTATGTTTCCAAATTTCTATATCTCTAATTCCTCTATATCAATTCTACACATTCTATAAAACTGATATCTATATAAGAGCTTAATTGTATTCTCTATCTTCACACTTTATAAATACCGCTTCCAGATATTGTCCGGTATATGAATTCTCACATTCTGCGATCTCCTCCGGTGTTCCCTGTGCGATCACTGTTCCACCGCGGACACCGCCTTCCGGTCCCATGTCGATGATATAATCGGCAGTCTTTATAACATCCAGATTATGCTCGATAACAACTACGGTATTTCCGCTGTCACTAAGTCTGCGAAGAATATCCACCAGACGATGAACATCGGCGAAATGAAGTCCGGTCGTCGGTTCATCCAGAATGTAGATCGTCTTTCCGGTTCCACGTCTGGCAAGCTCCGTCGCAAGCTTCACTCTCTGTGCCTCTCCGCCGGATAATGTAGTAGATGGCTGTCCCAGACGGATATAGCCCAGACCAACATCCTTTAACGTCTCGATCTTGCGCAGGATACTTGGAACATTTGCAAAGAACTCGCAAGCTTCATCCACTGTCATATCAAGCACATCAAAAATGCTCTTGCCTTTATACTTGACATCCAGCGTCTCACGGTTGTATCGTTTGCCTTCACAGACTTCACATGGCACATAAATATCCGGCAGGAAATGCATCTCGATCTTGATGATACCATCACCACGGCAGGCTTCGCATCGTCCACCCGATACATTGAATGAAAATCTTCCCTTCTTATATCCTCTTGCCTTGGCATCCTTTGTATTTGCAAACAGGTCACGGATCATGTCAAATACACCTGTATAGGTTGCCGGGTTCGATCTCGGGCTTCTTCCGATTGGAGACTGATCGATATTGATCACCTTATCAAGTGCATCGTAACCCACAATATGATCATGATGCCCCGGTTTGATACGGCTCTTATTCAGTCTTCTCGCCAGCTTCTTATATAAGATCTCATTTACAAGTGAGCTCTTTCCCGAACCGGACACACCAGTCACGCATACCATAATACCCAGTGGTATATTCACATCCGATATGCTTCAGGTTGTTCTCATAAGCATTCTGAACGGTCAGCCAGCCCGTTGGCTTTCTTCGTACCTCCGGTACCGGAATCTTTTTTCTTCCGCTTAAATAATCACCGGTAATCGAGTTCTCATTTTTCATGATCTCCTCTGCCGTACCCTCCGCAACGACATAACCACCATTTTCACCGGCTCCCGGGCCGATATCTATAATATAATCCGCAGCACGCATCGTGTCTTCATCATGCTCTACTACGATCAGAGTATTTCCAAGATCACGCAAATGCTCCAATGCTCCGATCAGCTTATCATTATCTCTCTGATGAAGACCGATACTTGGTTCATCCAGAATATATGCAACTCCCACCAGACCGGAACCAATCTGTGTCGCAAGACGGATTCGCTGCGCCTCGCCACCGGACAATGTGCCTGTAGAACGATAAAGTGCCAGATAATCAAGGCCTACATCGATCAGAAAATGCAGTCTCGCACGGATTTCCTTTAAAACTGTGCCCCGCCGATCAGCATCTGCCGGTCTGTCAACTTAATATTATCCATAAAGTCTGTAAGATCCTCGATCGACATTCTGGTCAGATCATCAATATTCTTATCGGCGATCGTAACAGCCAGTGCTGTCGGTTTCAGACGTTTTCCCTTACATTCTTCACATGGCGTGATCGTCATAAAAAGTCTCATACTCTGCCTTGGTCGTCTCACCTCCGGTCTCCCGGTACCTTCGCTGGACGTTCTTGATCAGACCTTCAAATGTAATATCATAGACGCCTTCTCCACGCTGTCCTTTATAGTGAACCTTTACCGGACGGCTGTTCTTGCCATATAATAACAGATCTTTGATCTCATCACTGTAATCCTGAAATGGTGTGTCCAGTGAGAAATGATATTCCTCTGCCAATGCACGAAGTACTGCATTTGTGAAACTCTTTCCATCATTACAGGACTGCCAGCCCAGCACAACAATTGCCCCCCTTCATTGATCGACAGCTTGGTATCCGGGATCATCAGATCCGGATCAAATTCCATCTTAAATCCCAGACCGGCACAACATGGACATGCGCCAAATGGATTGTTGAATGAAAAGCTTCTGGGCTCGATCTCATCAATGCTGATTCCACAATCCGGACAGGAAAAGCTGTCAGAGAAATTCAAGATCTCATTTTCTCCATCTGCATTTATAACCTCAATCTTCATCAGACCTTCTGCCATCCGCAGCGTTGTCTCTACAGAATCTGTCAGTCTTCGTTCCATATCAGGACGAACGACCAGACGATCCACAACGATATCAATATTATGCTTCTTATTCTTATCCAGCTTGATCTCCTCGGATAACTCATACATGCTGCCATCAATGATCGCACGGACAAAACCGCTCTTTGCCGCCTTCTCCAACAGCTTCACATGTTCCCCTTTTCTGCCTCTTATAACCGGTGCGAGTACCATGAATTTTGTCCGTTCCGGCAATTGCATGATATCGTCTACCATCTGATCCACAATGCTCTGTTTGCTGATCACTTTTTCCACATTTCGGGCAGTGTGGGATTCCTGCTCTTGCATATAACAGACGGAAATAATCATAGATCTCTGTTACTGTTCCGACTGTGGATCTCGGATTCTTATTCGTCGATTTCTGATCGATCGATATCGCAGGCGACAGGCCCTCGATCTTCTCGACATCCGGCTTCTCTGCCTGTCCAAGGAATTGTCTTGCATAGGAAGATAAGGACTCCATATAGCGTCGCTGACCTTCGGCATAGATCGTATCAAATGCCAGTGAGGATTTGCCCGAACCGGACAGACCTGTCACAACGACAAATTTATCTCTCGGAATCTTCACATCTATATTCTTCAGGTTATGTTCTTTTGCACCTTTAATCGTAATATACTTAATATCACCCATTTCGGTTGACCTTCTTTCTGCTCATTTTATTTGAATCTTATAAACATGTATGATCATTATATTTATTATTACTTTTATACAATATGAAAGATACATTACATATTATTCCGTAAGACGCTTCCGCTCGTATCCTCGTGCAGCGGTACATAAAAGTTGCAAAAAAACGCAACTTAAGTACCGGCCTCGGATAAGGCTTACTTCATAATAGTAATGATATCTTTCATATTAGTTTAACAACTAATATTCAAACAAATAATATTATGATCATACATGTTTATACACTTTCAATTAGTACGACAGCATGATCTGTATTGTATTTTCTACTTATCATAGTCCCGAAGTGCTTCTTTATACTTCTTCAGCTCATCACGGACGATCGCTGCCATTTCAAAGTTCAGGTCAGCGGCTGCCATGTTCATCTTCTTTGTCAGCTTATCGATCATTGCTTTCAGCTCTTTCTTTGTCATGGATTCAATATCTTTCTCTGCATCCACAACCGGTTTATCTTCTGTGACTTCATTTGTAATAAGATCACGGATACTCTTCTGGATCGTCTTCGGTATGATCCCATGTTCCTTATTATAAGCATCCTGAATCTTTCGACGACGATTTGTCTCCGAGATCGCACGTTTCATGGAATCTGTCATCATATCTGCATACATGATAACATGACCTTCTGAATTTCTCGCAGCACGTCCGATCGTCTGGATCAATGAAGTCTCCGAACGCAGGAAGCCCTCTTTATCTGCATCCAGGATAGCCACCAGTGTGATCTCCGGAATGTCAAGTCCCTCACGAAGGAGGTTGATACCAACTAATACGTCAAATACACCCATTCTGAGATCGCGCACGATCTCTACACGCTCCATTGTATCAATATCGGAATGAAGATATTTGACCTTAATACCATTCTCGCGCAGAAAATCTGTCAGATCCTCTGCCATACGTTTTGTAAGTGTTGTAACCAGAACCTTGTGTCCCTGTTCTGTCTCTTTCAATATCTCTGACATCAGATCGTCGATCTGTCCTTCTACCGGACGGACATCCACCGGTGGATCCAGCAATCCGGTCGGTCGGATGATCTGCTCGGCCCGGAGCAGCTCATGTTCTGCTTCATATTTGGATGGTGTCGCCGATACAAATAATACCTGATCTAACTTCGATTCAAATTCCTCAAAATTCAACGGACGGTTGTCCAATGCGGATGGCAGACGGAATCCATAATCTACCAGATTCTGTTTTCTGGAACGGTCACCTGCATACATTCCTCCGACCTGCGGAATCGTCATATGCGACTCATCTATGATCAACAGGAAATCATCACCGAAGAAATCCAGCAATGTACTCGGAGTCTCCCCGGATTCTCTGCCGGATAATGGCCCTGAATAGTTCTCGATACCGGAGCAGAAGCCTGTCTCCCGCATCATCTCTATATCAAAATTTGTCCGTTCTTCAATTCGCTGTGCCTCGATCAACTTATCATTTTCCTTAAAATACTGTACCCGTTCAGCCAATTCCGCTTCGATCTTTGTAAGTGCACGTTCCAGCTTCTCATGTCCGACAACATAATGAGAAGCAGGAAAGATACAGGTAAAATTCAGGCTACGCCTGATCTCTCCGGTCAATGGATCAAATTCACAGATACGATCAATCTCATCACCAAAGAATTCAACCCGCACAGCATCTTCAAATGTCGATACCGGAAGGATCTCCAGCACATCCCCGTGTACACGAAATGTTCCACGGTGGAAATCCATATCATTTCTGACATACTGGATATCCGTCAGTTCATCGATCACCATATCCCGATCCTTGATCATGCCGACACGGAGCGACAGCATCTGCTCCCGGTATTCATCCGGATCACCGATACCGTAAATACAGGATACCGAGGATACGACCACAACATCTTTTCTGTCGATCAAGGCCGCTGTTGCACTGTGACGCATCTTGTCAATATCATCGTTGATCGCAGAATCCTTCGCTATATAAGTATCAGTCGATGCCACATATGCTTCCGGCTGGTAATAATCATAATAAGATACAAAATATTCTACCGCATTTTCCGGAAAAAATTCCTTCATTTCCGAAAATATAACTATGCCGCCAGTGTCTTATTATGCGCAATCACAAGCGTCGGTTTATTCAGTTGTGCTATTACATTTGCCATGGTAAATGTCTTACCGGAACCGGTTACACCTAACAAGGTTTCAAACTGGTTTCCCTCTTTAAATCCATCCACCAGCTCTTTGATCGCCTGCGGCTGATCACCGGTCGGCTGATATTCTGATACTAATTTGAAATGATCCATTATGTTCTCCTGATATATCTATATAAATACAATCAATATTCTTATTATTGTTCTCTGTCTAATATATCATTCCATTTAAAAAAAGTACAGAGCAAATCGAATATTTGTTCTTTATTCTGTAAGAACCTTCCACTTCCCACTGTTTCATCCGCAAAGCGGATTTAAAAACCATGCCATCCATGGTATACTATGTCTTATCAAAAAAATGAACGAGGTGTAACATGAGCGCAATCGTAACATTAAAGAAGGGCGAGGGCAGAACCATCAAAGCCGGCGGCGCCTGGATTTATGACAATGAAATAGATACCATCATGGGAAGTTTTGAAAACGGGGATATCATCATTGTAAAAGACTTTGACGGATATCCGATGGGAAAGGGATTTATCAATACGAATTCCAAGATCACTGTCCGTATGCTGACACGTCACGTCGATACCGAGATCAATGAAGATTTCTTCCGCATGCGTCTGCAGGCAGCATGGGATTATCGTAAGAAAACCGTAGATACAAGTAGCTGCCGTATCGTATTTGGCGAGGCAGACTTCCTGCCCGGTATTGTGATTGACAAATTTGAAGATGTGCTGGTTGTTGAGTCACTTGCACTTGGAATTGACAGAGTTAAAAATTTGTTAATAAATATTTTAAAAAATGTCCTTAAATCGGATGGTATAATAATCAAAGGTGTTTATGAGCGTAGCGATGCTAAAGTTAGAATAAATGAAGGGATGCAGCCATTCAAGGGATTCATTGGGGATGAATTCGACACGAACGTGGAAATTGTTGAAAATGGCGTACACTATATTGTTGACGTAAAAAGACGGTCAGAAGACCGGCTTCTTTTCTTGATCAGAAATACAACCGACTTGCAATCCAGCGTCTTTGTAAGGATGCAAAAGTTCTTGACTGTTTCACACACACAGGCTCTTTTGCGCTGAACGCCGGAATTGCCGGTGCCGCAAGCGTACTGGGTGTAGATGCTTCCGCACTTGCGGTCAGACAGGCACAGGAAAATGCAAAGCTGAACCATCTGGAGGATTCGGTTACATTTATCTGTAAAGATGTCTTTTGATCTGCTTCCTGAACTGGAAGAACAGGGCGAGAAATTCGACGTTGTAATTCTGGATCCACCTGCATTTACAAAATCACGCAACTCAATTAAAAACGCTGTAAAAGGTTATCGGGAAATAAATCTGAGAGCCATGAAGCTCGTTAAAGATGGCGGCTTTCTTGCCACCTGTTCATGCTCCCATTTCATGGACTATGAACTCTTTACAAAAACCATCGGACAGGCTGCTTCCAACTCTCACAAACGACTGAGACAGGTTGAATTCCGTACTCAGGCTCCTGATCATCCGATTCTGTGGGCTGCAGATGAATCATACTATCTGAAGTTCTACATATTTCAAGTAACCAGCGACAAATAGCTGGAGTTTCAGAGATTGGTCCTCTGTCATTTATCTTACTTGTAATACTTTTGGGAGGTAAACATGAAGCTAATACAGAGAAATAGGGATGCAGCATATCTACAGTATGATAAATATGTCGATTTCGACAATCCCATGGTTATGGAGAAGGCTATGGATCTTACCAAAAACTGCAGATCTGTTTACGAAAAAATAGAAACCATATATTATTTTGTCAGAGATGAAATTGATCACACCTGGGACGCCAAAGATTCCACGATCACAATCTCTGCGTCAGATGTTCTGGAAAAGAAAACCGGCATCAGCTATTCAAAGGCAAATCTGTTAGCCGCACTGATGCGTGCAAACGGTATTTACACCGGATTCTGCTACCAGAGGATCAAACGATTCACATATGATAACAAGCTGGCACTTCATGCACTGAATGCAGTATTTGAACCGGATGTCAAGAAATGGATCCGCTTGGACGCCAGAGGAAACAATTACCAGTTTCAAGCTGATTTCTCGATCAACGAACGAAATCTTGGATATGAGATCCGACCGGAGCTTGGTGAATTTGAATTCGACGATCTGATCGCGGTTCCTCTTCCATCGACAATGGCAGTTCTGGAAAAGAGCACAAATGCGATCAAAATGTACTATAACGATCTGCCGGACTACAACGATTAATATTATATTTTACAAAATCATCGGTCCTGCCGACCGACAGTTTTTCCTGATCATTCTAAAAAAACTGTTCTGTTGGCGCGGTCGATGATTTTTTATGTCTGTCTGAAATGATTTCCGTTGATTTTTCCGGTATCGCAGGGTTTAATTTCCTGTTGTCTTATGGTAGAATTATACACAGTTAAAAATTTTACGAAAAGGGGTTACCGATATGAGTAATGTCACAATTATGAATCATCCTTTGATCAAACACAAAATATCAATGTTAAGAAACGAGAACACCGGAACAAATGAATTCCGTACACTTGTAGAAGAAATCGCTATGCTTATGGGCTACGAAGCACTTCGTGATCTGCCTACAGAAGATGTAGAGATCAAGACTCCGATCGAAACCTGCAAATCTCCTATGATCGCAGGCAAAAAAATGGCAGTTGTACCGATCCTCCGTGCCGGTCTTGGCATGGTAAGCGGCATTCTTGCTCTGGTTCCATCAGCAAAGGTTGGACACATCGGGCTCTACAGAGACCCGAAGACACACGAGCCGCATGAATATTATTGTAAACTGCCGGATCCGATCGAGCAGAGAACAATCCTTGTTGTTGATCCAATGTTAGCAACCGGCGGTTCCGGTTCCGAAGCGGTTTCATTTATCAAACAGCACGGCGGCAAGAATATCAAATTCATGTGTATCATCGCTGCTCCCGAAGGTCTGGAAAGACTTCCAGAAGGATCACCCGGACATCCAGATCTATGTTGGTCAGCTTGACAGATGCTTAAATGAAAATGCTTACATCTGCCCGGGTCTCGGTGATGCCGGCGACAGAATTTTCGGAACAAAATAACAGGAAGGCTTACATTATGAGATATATACACGAGCTTCGCGAAGGCGAAATGGTTTCAGAGGTTTACCTCTGCAAAAACAAGATCACAGGAAAGACAAAATCAGGTAAATCCTACTATTCTCTGCAGCTGGTAGATGCCAGCGGAACAATGGATGGTAAGATCTGGGAACTAAACAGCGGAATTGGACATTTTGAATCCATGAACTATGTTAAGGTTGACGGTCAGGTTACCTCATTTAACAACACTCTCCAGTTGACAATTAAGAAGATCCGTATCGCTGAAGAAGGGGAATACGATATCAACGACTATATGCCATGCACGAAGAAAAATGTCGATTTGAAATGTTTGACAAGCTGCTTGGCATTATCGCAACGATCGAAAAAGCCTTACTACAAAAAGCTTCTGGAAAGCTTCTTTGTAGAGGACAAAGCTCTTGCAAAAAGAATTCAAAAAAGCATTCGGCTGCCAAATCCATTCATCATGGATTTGTCGGTGGTCTGTTAGAGCACACTCTGGCAGTTACCAGCATGTGTGACTACTACACTACATACTACCCAATCTTAAATCGTGACCTGCTCCTGACTGCTGCCATGCTTCATGACATCGGCAAAGTCTATGAGCTTTCAACATTCCCGGAAAACGATTACACAGATTCCGGTCAGTTACTTGGTCACATCGTAATGGGTACTATGATGATCCGCGACAAGATCCGTGATTCTGTTCCGGAATTTCCTGCAAAGGAAGCAAACGAACTGGAGCACTGTATCCTCGCCCACCACGGCGAACTGGAATACGGCTCTCCAAAGAAGCCTGCCCTGATCGAAGCACTTGCATTATCATTTGCCGATAATACAGATGCCAAGATCCAGACATTCATGGAAGCATTAGACAGCAAGGACGAAACCGGCTGGCTTGGTTACAATAAAATGATAGAAAGTAATATCCGCAGATCTACAAAATAAAGGATACGATATTTATTTTATGGAACTTAAAAAGAACAGTATATATACAATAGAAATAACGGACATGGGAAATGAGGGAGAAGGCATCGGCCATCTCTCTCTTTCTGATGTAACAAATAATAAAACAGACACAGACATTTCCACGAAAGCTTCATCCGAAGATGGAAATAACGTGCAGAATATCACTGTATTTGTCAAAGATACAGTGATCGGTGACGTAGCCGAGATCTCGATCATGAAAGCAAAAAAATCGATCGCCTACGGACGGCTGGTTCGCCTGATCGCACCATCGCCTTACCGCGTAACTCCGGTCTGCCCGGTCGCAAAGAGCTGTGGCGGATGCAGTCTTCAGCACATTTCCTATGAGAAGCAGTTAGAATACAAATGGAACAAGGTAAGAGAATGTCTGCGCCGGATCGGCAAGATTGAGAATCCCGATACTCTGATGGAACCGATCTATGGTATGAAAGAACCATACCACTATCGAAACAAAGCACAGTTTCCGGTTGGCAGAGACAAAAACGGCAATATCGTGATCGGCTTCTATGCCGGCAGAACCCATTCGATCATCGATTCCGATACCTGTGCGATCGGTGCAGAAGTAAATGATCAGATTCTGCCGATCATCCGCGCATTTCTCACGGAATATAACATTTCCACTTATAACGAAACAACCGGACAGGGTCTGGTACGTCATATTCTGACTCGTGTTGGGTTTACAACCGGCGAAGTTATGGTCTGTCTCATCGTAAATGAAAAAAAACTACCTCATGCAGATGAACTCATCTCCCATCTGACAAAGATTTCCGGAATGACTTCAATCTGCCTGAACATCAATACAGAAAAAACAAATAAGATTCTTGGACCAACCTGCAAAACACTGTGGGGCAGTCCATATATCACAGATTATATCGGCAATGTAAAATACCGGATCTCACCTCTGTCCTTCTATCAGGTAAACCCTGTGCAGACTAAGGTACTTTATGAAAAAGCATTGGAATATGCAGATCTGAACGGCGAGGAAACCGTCTGGGATATGTACTGCGGCATCGGAACCATCTCCCTGTTTCTTGCTCAGAAAGCAAAACAGGTATACGGTGTGGAGATCGTTCCTCAGGCAATCCTGGATGCCCGTAAAAATGCGGAACTTAACGATATCCACAACGTCGAATTCTTTACCGGAAAAGCGGAGGAAGTTGTTCCTGCCATTTACGAGAAAGGGGGGCGACGGGTCCCATGCAGATGTCGTCGTTGTCGATCCACCAAGAAAAGGCTGTGACAAGGTACTCCTTGACACCCTGATCCGGATGAATCCAAAACGGCTTGTCTATGTAAGCTGCGATCCCGCAACCCTTGCCCGTGACATCGCCATCCCTCACTCCCGCCGGCTACCACCTCGAAAAAGTCGCTGTCGTCGACCAATTTGGCCACACCGGGCATGTGGAGACGGTGGCCTTTATGTCAAGGAAAGCCCAATAAATCAAAGGTTTCAGTAATTTTTGGAGAAAAATAGATGTGTGTTTCTGTTTCCAAAGAGTGGCTATTAGGGAATTGATTTACCTAGGGGGATAAAGATTTGATAGTTAAAAATTATCTTCTAGCGTAAGTCTACTATTTGGCAAAATAATAGAAGAGTAAACTATTTCATATTACAACTTCTAAGTAATGCTTTCTAACAAAAAATTGACAACATAATCAATGTGAAAGTGGAGTGTGGTGAGGCAAAAGGTAAAGCAGCAATTAATAATATTAAGAGAACTATAGAATACAAGCTAAAAGAGTGTGTTATCTACACGATAATTAAGGAGTATATAGAAGAAAATATGGCTTTAAAGTACATACCGCATACATTGCGGAGGTAAAACGTGATTTATGCGCATCTATGAATGATGTCCTTAGTGCGGTAGAGAGAATTGAAATAGCCGAGGAAATATCTGACAGTGGAAAAGATGAAAGTGAGAAAGGGTGCGTTGAAATATGTTGACGTGCTTACAGAAAGAGAGAAGAAATGGTTGGAATACTTACATATTATCATATAAGTAATTATGGTGCTAATTTTCAAGCATTTGCATTACAACATACGATATTAGAGATGGGTAAAGAAGTAGTAATAATAAAATATGAAAGTCCTGTAATAACGAAAAGAGCGATAAAAAGACTTTTTTTAAAAATAAAAAAAGAAAAACATATCTTATTAAAAGGATTAATCTTATTTAATAGTATAAGGACCCATTTTGATTTTAAACAGTTTAGGAAAAAATATATTTATATTAAAAAGTTAGATGATAATATTAACAAAATAATAGTAGGAAGTGATCAAGTATGGAATACGGATATTAACGGAGGAGATTTATGCTATTTTATGAATTTTTATCAAGGAAAGAAATATTCTTATGCTGCAAGTTTTGGATATGAAAAAGTTCCTGAGAAATATGTGGATGGTATAAAGCTTTTTGTTAGATAAATTTATTTATATTAGTGTTCGTGAGGAAAAAGGGAGAAGTATTTTAATTGAACAATTTGGCCTATTGTCAGAAATAGTACTTGATCCAATATTTTTTTGACGAAGGAAGATTGGAGAAAAACTTTTTAAATTATATAATAACGAAAAAAGAGAATATTTACTTATATATATAATTGGGAATGTTAGTTGTGATTTAAAAAATTATATTATAAATAACTATAACTACTTAACATGTATTAATTATAACAATTGTTATGTTTTTGATAAGTTGATAAAAAAAATAAAAACTGTTCTATTCTAATAAATGGCTATCTTATATATTGTATAGTGAATTAAATATAACTAATTCATATCATGGGGTGATTTTTTCTATTTTATTTAATAAAAAGTTTATTTTATATTATACTACTAAACAACATTTTTTGAGTAGATTATGGGGAATATTTAACTTGTTAGAAATAAAAGGGAATACAATCAATTTAAATGAAGAAGAAAAATTATTTGTTCCTGATTTGAATTACGATATAATCAATAGAAAGATTTTGCCTTTAAAAAAGAAAAAGCAAAGAGTATCTTAGTAAAATTTTTGAGGAATAGATATCGACCTGGAGGAAGAAATGTACAATACTAAAAAATTTTTAAAAAATATTGATGATGCAAAGGAACAACAGTATTTAATGTTACGTGAAGCAGTATGGAAACATATGGAAGCACAAAGAAACATTTCCGTTTTTGCTATTACCGCTATCTTAGCATTTTATACAATTATTTTTTCAATAGATATTAACGAGCCATATGTTTTTTTAATTCCAATTATTGTTTTATTACCTTTTTCCTATAAAGAGCTAAATCATAAAATAAGTATTTCATATATAGCGGGATATCAAAATTGTATGTTTAGAAAATAATAGGAACGTGTCGAAAGCCTTCACATGGGAAACGGATTTTTTCCTTTTCAAGAGAAAGAATTTTGATAAGAGTTCACATATTTTATTTAACAAATTATTAGATAGTGAAATTTTTAATATTAAGTATTATTTCATATGGATTGTATGGAATATATTTTTACTATGTATATTTCAATAAAAATGAAATTTTTTGTCTTGCTAATATTGTTGGATATATATGTGGAGTTATCTTTTTTATTGTAATAATTATTATAGGTCAAATAACAAAAAGAATATAATTTGTATGTTAACAGTATAGAGTATTATATAAAACAATGGTTAAGGTTTATGTTGGATGAAGGAAGGATTGATGTAGATACATATAAAGAACGTTTTGTGGAATTAATTGGAGAGAAACCATAAATGGGGGTATTATCTTGGGAATAACTTTAAAGATAAATTGGATATTAAGATTGAAAAAATAATTTATAAAAGTTCAAGTCATAATGAAGTAGATAAAGAAATGAAGCATTATAGATATTAAATGTTAAATAAATTGTATCCCAGTGGAGAAATGGCAGGAAAGTATATCAAAGTATTACAAATAGAAAAAGGCTGCGATTTTTGGTGGGGTAAAGGCTATTCCCTCCTAAGAGGGATATAACCCTTTTCGCAAAAGGTGACGGTTTCGCTATTTAGTATAAGAAGTAACTTTCACCGCATGTTGAGACATGCGCCCTCTTGAGAGAACAAGCGAAACGTAGATCGAGTCTTAGAGGCGCAGCCGTTCTGGCGAGCGAAGCGAGAGCAGAACTTCCTTAAACCTTGTCACGAGCATAGCGAAGTGAGAGCAGATTACGGAGGACCATGCAAGGCACGTCCAAGAGAACGAGTTGAAAACGAAGTTCGATTGGATGCGGGCTACTGCTGAGGCTTGCGCCCTCTTGGCGAGCGAAGCGAGGGCAGAACTTCCTTATACTCATTGATAGATAAAATAGCCAATTTGGCAGGGATATTTAATTACAAATATTGAATATCCCTGTCTTTTTATTATTTTTCTATTCAAGGAGGTGTCTATATGTAAAAAGATAAGGCTTCAAGGGACAAAAAATGACTTCTATGGTCAATAACGATTCATAACTGCCAGAAACAGCAGTTGACTATATATCTTTCACCTTCCCTTCCTTTTGAGGGGCAGGAAGACACGCCTGCCTCTCGTTTTAAGGGGATTGTTGTGAGTATAATTGTTTGATATAATCAATGGCGAATAAATTTTGAAGGGAGTAGTATGATTTAGACTTTACTATATCATACAAGATCAATATGGAATTTGTAGAATACGGCAGCAAAAAACGCCCCGCTCTTATATTCGTTCACGGCTCATGCGCCACAGCCGAGACCTGCTATTCAAAGGTAGCCGAGGCACTGAAGGACAATTATCACTGTGTCCTTTTCAGGCTTGACGGTCACTATGACGGCTCACCCGACTTTGTTTCCCTCGATAAGGAAGCGGAGCAGATAGAAGAGTATGTACAGCAAAGCCTGAACGACAGCATATATGCCCTTATCGGGCTGTCCCTCGGTGCCACCATATGCGTCCATCTGCTCACAAGGAAGAAATTTTCCGTCAGCAAGGTGTTCCTTGACGGCGTGTGTGTGCAAAACAAGGGTGCTCTGTACGCCAATATGTCTGCGCTGATGTGCAATATCGGCATCGGCTATATGCGAAAGGGCGGAAAAGTCCCAGACAAGCTGATAGAAAAGATTTTCGGCAAGGGCAACAGAAGCGTTGTGGATATGATGTACAGTGGCACATCAAAGATAACGGTAAAGAACGTGTGCAGACAGGTCTATGAGTATAAACTTGGCAATATCTCCGCCGACGGTATAGATATCATCAGCCTGAGAGGCGAATATGAGCCTATACCTACAGCATCATTCAAACTGCTGAAAGAACATATCCCCCATATCCGTGAAAAAGTCATACCAAACTGCGGTCACGTCCAGTTTCTCAATGAACAGCCTGAAAAATATATTCGTCTGCTGACGGCATTTCTGAAAAACTGATGATCCGGAAAAGGAGCGTATAAAGTACAGTCGTCAGTATGATTGAATGTGAATATTGTGGCAAGATAGTTTCCAGACGTAGTTGGCACAGTAATACGAATCATACAAAAACAATATGGCAGTGTTCTAACTGTAGTGATGACACATGTTGAAACTTGCGTTCTCTTAGAGAAGACAAGTGCAACGCACGCAGTCTGAACTTAGAAACGCAGTTGTTCTGGCGAGCGAAGCGAGAGCAGAACCTCCTTAATACAATTCGATAAAAACAAGGAATATTAAAATGCCATTTCAAAAAAATGATGTAGTATCACCGCTACATCATTTTTTTTTGTAATATGCTAACAAACGATTTATTTGATCGGAATTTTGGCCTTCACAAAAACTCTACTAATTCAAAAAGTGCAGGATTGTCATTTTTATTAATAACAACCTGAATTGGGTCTGGACTGTCAGAAAGACCTACCAGATATTCTACTGATGTATGAAAACATTGTGCGATAACTTCAACCGTCTGCATAGAAGGTGCTCGTTCACCATATTCATATCTACAATATCCTATTTTAGAAAGATTAAGTCTTCTTGAGGCTTCAGCCATTGTAATGCCTTCCTTTTCACGCACCTTCTTTAACCGTTCAGGAATTAATCGTGGAGTCATTTTTCAATCCTTTCATTTTATAGTTGACAGTAACCATCGGTTACTGTACAATATGTTTATCCAATGGTTACTTTATCACAGTTTGATATGATAATCAATGGTGATGCAACAGCGGATAAGGTTAAGACTCATATCGATGCTGCTGAGATAGAGGTAATCTATCTGGGAATGAGTTTTTCCACCACGAGTCAAGAAATATGGAGTGGGTTACTCGTTCCTTTGCATATTATGAGAGGGGGAAACAAATTCTTCTAATATATGGGAAAAGATAATGAATTCATTGAGATAGCATCCTTTAATACAAGTGGAAGACTAATTAGGATTGACGAATATGATGACATATGATAATTTAAATATGTATTAATAAATTGACGAGCAGGAAAGGCACCCTGCGCTCCTATAAGGAACCTGATATGATGGATACGCCGCCCATCCAATTTTATAAATACATTTTTGAGATTAAGCACAGTTTGAATACGAACTGTGCTTTTTATTATAATAAAAATTCTAATTCAAATACATTCAAATGAACCACAGGAGATACAACAATGTTATACATCATGCGACATGGAAAAACAGACTGGAATGCCATGCGAAAACTACAGGGACGGACAGACATTCCATTAAATGAAGAAGGACGCCAGATGGCGGAACATGCCAGAACAGAATATGCCGATATCCATTTTGATATCTGCTACTGCTCTCCCCTTATCCGAGCAAAGGAAACAGCCGAGATCGTATTAAAAGGGCGGAACATTCCGATCATAATAACGGACGACCGGTTAAAAGAAATGAGCTTTGGCAGCTATGAAGGAACTGCAAACTGCGTGACTACTCCCGGCTGTCCAATAAAAGATCTCTTTCTTGATCCGGCAAACTATAAAGTTCCAAAGGATGGTGGAGAAAGCTTTGAACAGCTATTTGCGAGAACAGGAGAATTCCTAAAAAGAGGTTGTAAAACCACAATTAGACGAAGGAAAAGATGTCCTGAACGTCGGACATGGAGCTATGAATTCCAGTATCATCTGTCAGGTCAAAGGGATCCCGCTGTCAAAATTCTGGAGCGCAGGAATCGAGAACTGCAAACTGAAACGCATACTATAAATATCATTTATAAATCCAAACAAAAAGCAACACATTTCATTCAATAGCAAATGAGGAGATATTTGAAAATGAAGACCTACAACTTCTACGGTTGGGAACAGGCAACCGTTTCTGCCATAACAAACAAGTATAAAGGAATCCATACACCACAGGATCTGTATGACAGATTATCTGATATCTGGTGCGCTGATACTTGCGCACCAAGACTGCGTGATGGCTGGACACCGGAGAATAAAACCTTGGGGCAATGTTCTATCACAGCATTTCTGGTTCAGGACATCTTTGGCGGCAAGGTGTATGGCATCTTGCGTCCCGGCGGAAACTATCATTGCTATAACGATATCGACGGTCATATCTTTGACCTGACAAGTGAACAATTTGGTGACGAGGTTCTTTCTTATGAAAATAATCCGGAACAATTCCGGGAGATACATTTTGCAAAGGAAGAAAAATACCAGAGATATGAATATCTGAAACAGCAGTTGGAACGCTCGCTTGACGATTCCTGTGAAACCAAGTATGCTAAAGGAACAAAAATACCACAGAAAGGAACCCGGACTATGATAGGTTTAATCGTTGCTCGTTCAAAAAATAATGTAATTGGAAAAAATGGACAGATCCCATGGCGGATCAAAGGAGAACAGAAACAGTTTAAAGAACTGACAACAGGGAATACTGTGGTTATGGGACGTAAGTCATATGAAGAGATCGGACATCCTCTCCCGAACCGAATGAATATCGTTGTATCAAATACTGTCAATTACTCCGGTGAAAACCTGCTTACCGTTCATTCTTTACAGGAAGCTCTTGATTCTGTAAAAGAGGGAAATGTCTATATCTCCGGTGGATATGGTCTGTTCAAAGAGGCACTTCCACTGGTTGATACCATGTATATCACAGAAGTTGATACTGTCGTTGAAAACGGAGATGTCTTCTTCCCAGAATTCAACGCAGATGAATTCGATATTACAACCGGTGAATCCGGCGGTGACGACATTACATTTACCCGTATGACCTACACCCGCAAGAAACTGTAAACAGGGACAACCCACATGAATACACAGACAACAAATGAAAATCCTCTCGGCTCTCAGCCCGTAAAAAAATTATTAATGCAATTTGCCATTCCAAGTATAGTAGCCATGCTGGTTAGCTCTCTTTATAACATTGTTGACCAGTTTTTCATTGGGCGAAATGTCGGCGAACTTGGTAATGCTGCGACCAATATTTCATTTCCACTTTCCATATCCTGTATCGCGATCGCTCTGCTGTTCGGCATCGGCGGCGCATCTGCTTTTAACCTGGCTATGGGAAAAGGAGAAAAGGAAAAAGCTGTTTATTATATCGGCAATTCCGCTGTTATGCTCTTTGGCTGTGGTGTGATTTTAACTACGATCACCCTGCTGTTCTTAGAGCCTCTGCTCCACTTCTTTGGATCTCCCGACAATGTACTTTCCTATGCAAAAACTTACACAGGCATTGTTGCAATCGGATTTCCTTTTCTGATCCTCACAACCGGAAGCGGTCATCTGATCCGGGCTGATGGGAGACCGAAGATCAGCATGATCTGTAACCTCACCGGAGCCGTGATCAATACGATCTTAGATGCACTGTTTGTATCCGTTCTCCAGATGGGTATGGCAGGTGCAGCCATCGCAACCGTTATCGGTCAGGTAATCTCCGCCGGTCTTGTCATCTGGTTTTTATCCCACTGCAAGACTGTAACGATAAGAAAAGAACATCTCCGCATCAGCAGATCGATCATAGCGAGAGTCTCATCCCTTGGTACTGCTCCTTGCAGCAACCAGCTTGCCATGATGATCGTACAGATCATTATGAACAAATCTCTCAAATACTATGGCTCCCTTTCTATCTATGGCGAAGCAATCCCTATCGCCTGTGCCGGAATCATCACAAAAGTAAACCAGGTATTCCTATCCCTGATCATCGGTATATCACAAGGCTTACAGCCAATCACCAGCTATAACTATGGCGCAGAAAAATACAAACGGGTAAAGTCTGCCTATCTGTTCGCCTCTACCTGTGGATTTGTGATCGCGCTCATTGCATTTCTGTTGTTCCAGTTTGTGCCAAGGCAGATCATATCCATTTTCGGAAATGGCTCCGAAAGCTACTTCCAGTTTTCGATCAGCTATTTTCGTATTTTTCTGTTCTTTACGTTTATAAACTTTATGCAGCCGATCACTTCGAACTTCTTTACATCGATCGGCAAACCGAAAAAAGGAACATTCCTGTCATTAACCAGACAGATCCTGTTCCTTCTCCCATTATTAATTATTCTGCCGCTATTTATGGGCATTGATGGCATTATGTATTCCGGCCCTATCGCCGATGGACTTGCCGGAGTGGTCGCCATTTTCATGGTCTGGAATGAATTTCGCACCAGACCTTTCCGCTAAAGAGGTTGTTGTTGTTCAACCTCTACTTTTTGCCATGATATTTTGGCTCTGCTGGTATGGACATATACAAAGACCGTTCCGTTTTCTGCTCGGATTTGCACGCTTATTGCCAGCAGTCGCCCAAACTCACCCTTACGGGTTCAGACATGGGCTTGGTGCTGACAGCTAGTGCAAACCTCACAACGAAAACTTCACTGATGTCTTATGTATATATCCATACCAGCAGAGCCAAAATATCACAACTATAAATAACACAAGAATCATCAACAACCTCTTTTTTACTCACACATCGGGAAACGGACAATAAAACGGGTGCCGATCTCCGGACGGGATACAACCTGAATCGTGCCGGAGTGAGCATCGACGATCCATTTGGCTATGGAAAGTCCCAGGCCGGAACCGCCGGTCTCGCCGTTTCTCGCTTCGTCCGATCGGTAGAATCGTTCAAAGATATGAACGACATCTGACGATTCCATTCCGATGCCCTCATCCTGGATCATATAACTGACATAACCGGATTCCAGCATAACTCCTAATGTAATATCCGCACCATCCGAAGAATACTTTGCCGCATTCTGTACAAAGATCCGGATGGACTGTTTGATCATGGCTATATCACCTGTCATATATGCAGGATCTGTTCCACGGAACAGATAGCGGTGCTTCTCATCGATCATCTGGGATTCCTCCCAGACCTCACTGACCATCTGATTCAGATCCAGTTTCACTTTATTCAGAGTATTTCTTCCGCTGTCACCCCGCGCAAGGAACAGAAGCTGTTCTACCAGCTCCTTCATGTGCTGAGACTCATTCTTAAGGGCTTCGATGGATTCTGTCAGAACCTTTTCATCCTCTTTTCCCCATCGATCCAGCATATTCACGTATCCCTGGATCACAGCAATAGGTGTCCGAAGCTCATGTGATGCATCCGATACAAAACCGTACCTGCCGCCTTTCGTTTTCCTTCATATTCCGAAGCAGGTTATTCAACGCGATCTCAATACTTTTTCAATTCCTTGTCTCCGGTATGGACTCCCTGTTCGGCATCATCCGGAGAAATATGTGATATTGCCTGTTCCAGATGATCCATCTGATTCTGGTCAAACGTCTTTGCAGACTTCTTATCGGAACGTTTCTTCTGATCCTCCATACCATTTTGCTCAAATGACATCTTACTGATCTGTTCTGCCTTTACCGCCAGATCATTTAACGGCTTCAGCTTTTCTTCTGACAACAGAAGTCCGGAATAACGCAAAAAACAACACAAATCCTTCTGCCGATAACAGTATGATTCCCGGTACAGCTACCAGATCCTTACATCCCGGAAATCATATGCATATGATTTCCGGTCATTTCCATCGATCACATATTCCAGTGTATGCTTTTTCTTGATTGACATTAAAATAATAATGCTCACCTGTTACCTGATCCGGAAGCTTTGTGGTACACCAGTACATCCAGGTTCCCATAATAAGAAAGGCAATGATAATATTGATTCCTATTACATTGCCTACTTCCTTCAGCCAGAAGCTGATATTTATTTTTCTGGCGATCGAGGTCATCCTCTTATTTTCATTCATCCGTGATACCTCTTCTTATACATTCTTTCAATCTTGCTCTTGTTTCTGCATCTACCCTTATCATCAGACTGTATACTCTATCCCGTTACACCTTCCTATGATTCCCTGATCACATAGCCTACGCCTCGTACCGTTGTGATCAGCTTGATACCGAACCGGTCATCGATCTTCGTACGCAGATACCGGATATATACATCTATGATATTTGTCTCACCGACATACTCATACCCACAGACAATATTCATCAGCTTTTTCCCGATCCATGACGATATTCTTATTCTCCATCAGCGTATGCAGCAGTTCAAATTCCCGATTGGTAAGCTCCACCGGTTCTCCCGCCACCATAACCTCATGCCGGTCAGTATCCAGGCTGACTCCATGGATCTCTAGCTTATGTGTCTCCTGCCGGTCTGTGCTTTTCCGCTTCAGCGCTACACGGATACGAGCCAGAAGTTCTTCGATCGCAAATGGCTTCGTAATGTAATCATCCGCTCCCGCATCCAGCCCGGACACCTTGTCCATTACCGCATCCCTTGCAGTAAGCAGCAGGATCGGTACATTATTTCCTTCTTTACGAATACGGCGAAGAACCTCCAGACCATTTAGCCTTGGAAGCATAACATCCAGCACGATCAGGTCAGCATGTTCTGATAGTGCCAGATCCAAACCTGTCCGCCCGTCAAATGCCTTTATTACTTCATAGCCTTCATGAACCAATTCCAGCTCTACAAATCTGGCAATCTTTTCTTCATCCTCTACAATCAAAATCTTCCGGCTCATCTCTACTCCTTGTTGTGACGATTTATTTTAAGGGAGTATCTTGAGTACCTATGTCCCTTAAAATAAATCTGTGTATTGTAAATTAATCTCTCACATTAGTTCTTGTTAATGTCTGTCTTAATAGTTTCTACCGTATCCGCAACCTTGTCACAGGCACTGTTCAAATCTACATTGATATTATCGATTCCTGCGAAATGGTATCTGCATTCACAGAATAAACCGACCACTAATAATGGAATCGTGATCCAGAATGCGAAGATGATCGCAAGTATCAATACCAGAACAGGTACATTCACCATAGTGCTGCCGCGTCTTTCTATGATGAACTTGGAATCCACGCTTTTCTTTAAAAGTCTTCCACACCAGGAAAAAAATTGATCCATCATCTGACCAAAGGTCTTTTTATTGCAGTCTCTGGTATATTCCTGCTGTGCCTGTTCGAATTCTGTTGATGTCTGCTGTGCCTGTTCCGTCGTGTAACTGGTTACCTCCGGTGCTTTCACCTTACCGTTCTTTTCCAGATAAATAATCGCATCCAGCACATCATAATTCGTTGCTTCCAAAGCTGCCTTGGCTTCTTCATAGCTGACACCTGTTTTTTCTCTTATCTTTTCTACTTTTTCTAAATTATCCATATCTTTTTCCTTCTTTCTCTATTCTCTCCTCAGCTGATGGTTTTACTATACCAGCCACGAATTAATCTAAAATAGGAGAAAGATTAAAATCAGATTAATAAATTAACCTTCTATTTCAATGCAGCTTTCTCGATCGAATAGCTTCCGATCAACTCATCATCTTCATCATAAACAGCAAATTCACCAGTCAGCGTTGTCATTGCTTTCACGTCGGACACGTCACAGAATAAGGTTGCATATGTATGCCCCATTGCATCTGCCACATAAGAAATTTCCTCTTCTTTTTCCATTTACAAGAACTGTGTCAAATGTTGCCTGTATCTTTTTATCCGTTTTATTGTAAACCTCAAATGCCAGTACTTGTTCTGCGTCATCGCCATCACTGTCATTCTCAATTCCAATATAAGATACTGTAACCTTGTCATTATCAAGAATCGTTACAGCTCCCTCTTTTACGGTATATTCCTTTGTATCATCTTTTTCATTTGAAAGGGCAACGTCATCGATCTCATATGTACCGATCGTATAACCTTCCATGTCATCCACACATACAATACCAGTCAAAGCAGCCGGCGCTGCATCACAATCCACCAGACAAAATCTGATCCTCACTTGTCTGTGCTTCCACATCCAGTCCAAACATTGGCTGAAGCGTCTCTCCATCAACCACTACATCACTGAAATACACATTTACCATCTGATCATCCGATTTATTTGTAATCGTAAACATCATTCCATGAACTTCCGGATCATATCCATTATATACCAGTGCAATCTGATCATTATCCAGCACTTCTACTGCAACCGTTCCATCCTCTGCCGTTGTTATCTCTTCGGAGGTCTGCTGCTTTTTATCTCCGCATCCGGATACAAGCCCTGCCAGAATACACAAACCTGCCGCCAGAATACAATGTCCTCTTTTTCATAATCATTTATCCTCCACATTTCTTTCAAAACCAGAACCCATCCGCTTTATCCTTAACCGATGCGCCCTATTATAAAACAAAACCGCACCCCGTATATCCCAGGCAGTCACCATAACCCGGTACAAACACAGGTTCTGGTTCGTTGCTTACACACAATAAGGATATACAGTGTGCAGTTTCATTATTTTTTATTCTTCCGTCTTCTGTTCGTCTAAAACTGTAATGTCAATACCAAGCTCTTTGAGCTGAGCCTCATCCACATAGTCCGGAGCATTTGTCATCAGGCAGGATGCATCCTTTACCTTAGGAAATGCGATCACATCACGGATAGAATCCTGTTTTGCCATAAGCATGACCAGACGATCCAGACCATAAGCCAGTCCTGCGTGAGGTGGTACTCCATATTTGAATGCGTCTAACAGGAAACCAAATCTTTCATACGCCTGTTCCCTTGTAAATCCAAGACATTCAAACATCTTCTCCTGAATATCATCCTGATGGATTCTGACAGATCCACCACCAATCTCGTTACCATTTAATACGATATCATAGGCCTTTGCACGAACCTTACCCGGATCTGTATCAATGATCGCCAGATCCTCTTCCATCGGCATTGTAAATGGGTGGTGCATAGCTGTGAAACGGTTCTGTTCATCTGACCACTCAAGAAGTGGAAATTCTGTGATCCATACGAATTCAAATACATTCTTGTCAAGCAGTCCCATCTGGTCTGCAAGGTGGCAGCGGAGTGCTCCAAGTGTATCCCATACAACCTTGTTCTTATCTGCTGCAAATAACAGCAAGTCTCCCGGTTCACCGGAAAGTGCTGCTACGATATTGTTCATCTCATCTTCAGTCATAAACTTTGCAAATGATGACTTGTAAGTGCCATCTTCATTAATTGCAATATAAGCAAGACCTTTTGCTCCGTATGTCTTTGCAAATTCAACCAGAGCATCAATCTTCTTACGAGGCATGCTTCCCTGTCCCTTTGCGTTGATACCACTTACAGAACCGCCATTCTCAAGTGCTCCCGTAAATACTCCAAATCCACAACCCTTAACAACTTCGCTGATATCCTTTAATTCCATGCCAAAACGAAGATCCGGCTTATCAGAACCGAAACGGTTCATTGCTTCGATCCATGTCATACGGCGGATTGGAAGTTTTACATCTACATCCAGAATCTCCTTGAATAATTTTGCAAGAAGTCTTTCATTTACATCAATAACGTCATCCACATCTACGAAGGATAACTCCATATCGATCTGTGTGAACTCCGGCTGTCTGTCTGCACGAAGATCCTCATCACGGAAGCATCTTGCAATCTGGAAATAACGGTCATATCCGGAGCACATCAGAAGCTGCTTGTAGATCTGTGGAGACTGTGGTAATGCATAGAATGTACCCGGATGGATACGGCTTGGTACGAGATAATCTCTTGCGCCCTCCGGTGTTGACTTACATAACATAGGTGTCTCAATCTCAAGGAAACCTTCATTCGCCATGAACTGTCTGGCAATAGTCATAACCTTGCTCTTCATAACCAGATTTCTCTGAAGATCCGGTCTTCTCAGATCCAGATATCTGTATTTCAAACGTAATTCTTCTTTTGTCTTGCTGTTCTCTTCGATCGGGAATGGAGGTGTCTCGGCCTCTGATAAGATACGAAGGGAAGTTGCCACAACTTCAATATCTCCGGTTGTCAGATTCTCATTTACTGCACCGGCACGCTTGCAGACGGTACCTTCGATCGCTGCTACAAACTCACTCTTAAGCTTTGTTGCTTTCTCAAAGCACTCGCTTCCGCATTTGGATTCCTCAAATATGATCTGAAGAATACCGCTTCTGTCTCTGAGATCGACAAATATGATTCCACCTTTATTTCTGCTCTTCTGAACCCAGCCCATTACGGTTACTTTCTGTCCTTCAAGAGCGTTTGAAACCTCTGCACATCTGTGGGAACGCTTCAATCCCTGCATTGATTCTGCCATTTTTCTATATCCTCCCTATGGTTCTTATCTTTCTTCTAATACACTTGCAAGCTGATCCAGCGCAATCTCGGTCTGCTCGCCCGTTTCCATATTCTTGATACGACCGGTATTGGTCTCTAATTCATTATCACCAATAATGATCGTGTATCTCGCATTTAATTTATTTGCATATTTCATCTGCGCCTTTACGCTTCGATTCATGTAATCTGTCTCTACGATATAACCAGCCAGACGAAGATCATATACCAGCTTGTACGCTTTTTGCCTTTGCGGAATCACCCATGATGCCGACATATAAATCAATCGGTTTTTCCGGCGCGAGATTGATATTTTCTTTCTCAAGGAAATACAAGATTCTTTCAATTCCCATACCGAATCCAACAGATGGCTGTGCCTCTTTTCCATCAATCTCATATACCAGATTGTCATATCTTCCCCCACCGCATAAGGTGAAGCCCTCTTTATTTACGAATTCAAATACTGTCTTTGTATAGTAATCCAGGCCACGAACGATTCCGGTGTCAACCTCAAATGGAATCTCAAGCTCTGTCAGAAGTCTCTGAAGCTCCTTGAAATGAGCATCGCATTCTTCACACAGATAATCAATTGTTCTTGGAGCATCCTTTACGATCGCCTTACAACCCGGCTCTTTACAGTCGATTACACGAAGCGGATTCTTAACCATACGCTCTTTACAGGTATTGCAGAGTCCTTCTTCATGACCTTTCAGATAAGAAATCAGTGCATCATTGTACACTTTCTTACATTTTGGACACATCCGATACTGTTGGATATGCAGTTTTGCATCTGACAGACCAATCTGTTTGATGAGAGTTGATACCAGTGTCATAACCTCTACTTCTGCCATTGGATTTGGAGATCCGACAAACTCAACGCCAAACTGGTGATGCTGACGAAGTCTTCCGCTTTCCGGCTTCTCATAACGGAACGCCGGCGTGATATAGAACATCTTAATTGGCTGTGGTTCTGCATATAATTTATTCTCAACATAAGCACGGATCGCACCTGATGTACCTTCCGGCTTCAATGTGATACTTCTTCCACCTTTATCAACAAAGGTGTACATTTCCTTCTGTACTACATCGGTTGTCTCTCCAACACCACGCTGGAACAGCACCGTATGCTCAAATACAGGTGTGATTACTTCCTTTATATTGAATTTCTCACACAGATTTCTCGCCATTGCTTCTACCTGTGTACGTGTTCTCATCTTGTCACCGAACCAGTCACTGGTTCCTCTTGGTGCCTGGGTTATCATATTCCATCCTCCATCTATTGTTCATATTTTTATACTATACATCAACTGATCCGTGATTCATAGCTCCCTTTTAAAATTAACTGAATCTCATCTAAAATATCAGTTGTATTTATAATTCTCTGAAATGCGAGAAATACTTTCATGTCAAAATGCCGCACCTCATCGATCACCATCAATAATGCGATCTTGGGTTCAAATGCTTTCCGGTATGCACGGTCACTGATCAGCGCGACAAATACATCACACACACGAATAATCCTTGCTCCGATCGGGATCTCCTCTCCCTGAAGACAGTACGGATAACCGGAACCATCATAGTTCTCGTGATGATACAGAATAATATCTGCAATATCATCCCCGTAGCCTTCTTGCCTTGCGATATCTGCCCCAAGCTTCGCATGAAGTCTCACATACCGCATTTCCTCAATCTTCATGGAATTGCCACGGCCATATATATACGGTGTGATGCGGAGCTTTCCGATATCATGGATCATACCGGCAACTGCGATCTTATGAATCTCTTCTTCCGGGAGCCCCAGTTCTCTGGCAAGCTCCGAAGACAACCGGCTGACACACATTCCATGACGGATGGCATCATCCAGATCCTGTTCATAGTATTCTGTTTCTTTATCTGTGTCTAAGTTTATAACTTTATCTGTCATTTTGCAAACGCCTGCTTTTTTCTGTCAATCATTTCATCAATTCTTGCGATATAATCGTCTACACTCTTACAATTTTCCACACGGTCGATCCGGTTTCCTGTGATCGTCTCTCCTGTAACCGGATCCAGATCTCCCTCCCGGCGGATCAGCTTGCTGGAGCTTCCCGCACCGATTCCTATAATGTCTGTCCGTTCTTCCATAATCAGAATATTATAGAGACATTCCAGTCCATGTCTTGCATATCCGACATTTTCCAGATTTCCCGCCATATTCTTCTGTCTGTACAGATAATATGGTGCAAGTCCCAGTTCTTCTGCGGCCTGTCCAACCAGTGACAACTGCTCATCCACATCACCTGCAAAGCTGTATTTGTCCATCTCCTGTTTCAGATGCGCTGCCCGTTTGATCGCAAGTGTGTGAACCGTAAGGCTCTCCGGTGCAAGCTTCTTCACCTTTTCCAGTGTCCGCTTCACCATCTCTGCATCTTCACCCGGAAGACCTACGATCAAGTCCATATTGATATTGTCAAAGCCAGCTTCTCTGGCTCTCATAAATGCTTCTTCTGCCTGCTCCGGTGTATGTGCTCTTCCGATCAGCTTCAGTGTCTCTCCATTCATCGTCTGCGGATTGATACTGATACGATCAACGCCATGCGCTTTCATCACCTGCAGCTTATCTGCTGTCGTACTGTCCGGACGACCTGCTTCGATCGTATATTCCCGAACCTGCGACAAATCAAAATGCTTCTCGATCATGCTGCACAGACGATCCATCTGCTCTGCACTGATCGAAGACGGCGTACCGCCACCAATATAAATGGATGCCAGTTTCTTCTCGGTATAACTTTTCCGCAATATACTCCATTTCCTTTTCCATTGTATCCAGATAAGCATCGACCTTATCCTTATAAACACCGATCGGATAAGAGGTAAAGGAGCAGTACAGACATCTCGTCGGACAAAACGGTATGCCGATATACAGGCAGTATTCATTTCGCTCATCGATCGTCTCGATAATTGCTTTCTCACGTCTGGCGATCTTCACACAGGCTTCTGCCTTTTCCCGGCTTGCCACATAAGTTTCCTGATACAGCTTTTGTATCTCCTCATCTGTACATCCACGTTCTACCGCTTCCATTGCAATCTTCACCGGACGTACGCCGGTCAGACTACCCCATGGCAGAACTCTTCCGGTTCTCTCTGACAACATCCGGTACATGGCACGCTTCAGAACATTACGGAATATCTTTCTGTCATGATAATCCTGATCGATCACGATATCCGGTTTTCCACAGACTTCTCTCGCAGACCAGTCCTGCTGTTTATCCTCAGAAGCTCCTTCTGATTTCACATCCAGACCGCCATCCTTCATCCAGATCTTTGTCTGACCTTCTGCAAATTCTGCCACAAGGGTTGCAGCAACATCTGCCCCAAGTTCAGGCTTCTTTTCTATATTCTCCGGTGTGATGATCTTCACACCCATGTAAACGCCATGAGGATCACTCTCAGGTCATTATTATAATCTTCTACATTCTGAATCAGACAAATCATGTCAACCAAGTTCCTTATCGTTATTTATGAAAAAAATGGATTGCATTTTCTTTCTCTGCCAATCCTTGAAGTTCCGTTATGTCCCGGATACACAGCTGTTTCCTCCGGTAATACAAGAAGCTTCGTCTCGATCGCCTCTAACAGAGCCTGTTCATTTCCGGTTGGAAAATCCGATCTGCCAACTGACGATGCAAATAATGTATCTCCGGTAAACAGCAGATGTTCTTCTGCGAAATAATAACACATGCCACCTATCGTATGTCCCGGCACACTGATACACCGTACCACAGTTCCTAGAACTGCAACCTCCTGTCCATCCTGCAGATAAATATCCGCTGATGTTTCAAGCGGATGACCAAACACCGCAGACAGATTTCCTGTCCTGCTCTCAAGCACCTGCTTCTCGTCCTCGGAAGCATATGCCTTTACTCCTGTCAGTTTTCTCAGATCATCCAATGCTCCGATATGATCATAATGTCCATGTGTCAGGAAGATTCCTACACAGGCAAGTCCTGCATCTGTCAGACTCCTATAAATAAAATCTGCATTATCTGCCGGATCAACTACGATTGCTTCCTTTGTTTCTTTATTACTTACGATATAACAATTGGTTCCCAAATCACCCAACTGATATAATTTCACTTCTAATTCTGCCATCCGGATCTCCTATCCCACTGTTCTCTCTATATCAATAATGCTCTCCACATTTCGTATCTTTGCAATGATCGTATTCAACTGGTCGACCGATTTGATCGAGAAGCTGATCGTGATTGTTGCCTTACCCTGCTTGCTTGTACGGCTGTTAATACTGTTTACACTGATATTTGCCTCACTTAAGATTTTCGTTATATCAAAGAGGATTCCGCTTCTGTCATCCGCATAGATATTGATTTCTGTAAGGTAAGTATTCTCTGCAACTGCATCCTGCTGCCATTCCGCATCAATGATCCTGTTTCTGTCTTCCTCGCTCATACAGAGCACATTAACACAGTCTGTACGATGGATCGAGATGCCTCGTCCTCTGGTGATAAATCCGATGATCTCATCACCCGGTACCGGTGAACAGCATTTGGAGAAACGAACCGCTACATCATCTGCACCCTTTACGATGATTCCACCCTGTCCGTGGGAGGAATGCGGTGCCCGCTTCAGTGCATATGCCTCCAGAATTTCCTTGTCATCCGGCTGTTCCGTATGATCCTTGTTGTATTCCTCGATCAGCTTGTTGACAACCTGACCTTCCTTGATTCCCCCATGACCAACAGCCGCCATTGTAGCTTCCCAGTCCATTGAAATTATATTTTTTTATAGACACGTTCCTGATATTCCGGCTTGGAATACAGGGAGTAATCCAGTCCCTTTGATTTACAGTATGCAAGGATCAGTTCCTTACCGCGGCTGATGTTCTCATCCTTAAACTGATGCTTGAACCACTGATTGATCTTCGTCTTTGCCTGTGCACTCTTTACGATATTCAGCCAGTCTCTTGATGGTCCTGCCGAATTCTGGGATGTTATGATCTCTACCCGGTCACCATTATTTAACTTGGTATCGATCGGAACCTGTCTTCCGTTAATCCGCGCACCCACCATCTTATTACCGACTGCCGTATGAATGGCATAAGCAAAATCGATCGGTGTCGATCCACTTGGCAGATTCTTGACATCACCTGCCGGTGTAAAGCAATATACCTGTTCTGCAAACAGATCTAGGTCTGTCTTAACGAAGTTCATGAACTCCTTATTATCTGAAGTATCTCTCTGCCACTCCAGAATCTGACGAAGCCATGATAACTTCTCCTCTTCCTTCTGCATAACCGTACCGGTTATGTTCTCTTTATATTTCCAGTGTGCAGCAATACCATATTCAGCCGTCCGGTGCATCTCAAATGTACGGATCTGTATTTCAAATGGCTGTCCCTCCGGTCCGATCAGTGTTGTATGAAGGGACTGATACATATTGGACTTTGGCATTGCGATATAATCTTTAAAACGTCCCGGAATCGGCTTGTACATCTCATGGATGATTCCCAGTGCCGAATAACAGTCCCGGACGGTCTCCACTTTAATCCGGACTGCAAAAATATCATAAATCTGATCCAGTGTCTTGTTCTGGTTCTTCATCTTCTTATAAATACTGAACAGATGCTTTACACGACCGTCGATCTCTGCATCCAGATGCGCATTGTCAATATGCTTCTTTACATCCGCAACGATACGTTTGATATAGGCTTCCCTTTCATGCATTCTCGCATCGATCTGTGCTGTCAGATCCTTATATACCTCCGGCATCAGATACTTCATGGACAGGTCATCCAGTTCTACCTTGATCTTGCTGATACCAAGACGATGTGCGATTGGTGCATAGATATCCATTGTTTCACGCGCTTTTTCCACCTGTTTCGCAGGAGACTGATACTGTAAGGTTCTTAAGTTATGCAGTCTGTCTGCCAGCTTGATCAGGATAACGCGAATATCCTTTGCCATCGATAAGAACATTTTTCTCAGGTTTTCTGCCTGTACCTCAATCTTATCCGTTGTCATCTTCAACTGGGTCAGTTTGGTAACACCTTCCACCAGAAATGCCACTTCTTCCGAGAACTCTGCTGCAATCTCCTCTGAAGTCATGACCGTATCTTCTACTACATCATGAAGGATTCCGGCAACGATCGTCTCCTTATCCAGCTCCAGTTCTGCAAGAATAATAGCAACACAGAGTGGATGCATGATATATGGCTCTCCCGACTTACGAAGCTGTCCTTCATGTGCCTTGGATGCCACCTTATATGCCTTCTCAATCATCGAAATATCTGTTGATGGATGATAGGTCAGGATCTTTTTGATCAGCTCCTTATACAGATCCTCCGGCGGAGTAAAATCCGCAGGTGTAGACAGATCGATATCCCGTTTTTCCCGCATTGATTTATTCTCCATTGCACCCGCCTTTGCCGCAAGCTCTTTTAATTCATCCATGCTTCCTGCTTTATCTTTTACGTTTTCCATGATCTTCACCACTTTTCCCAATTCGAATTTTTCTGTCTTATTCTTCGATCATCACGGTAGCCGTCCGATTCCATCCACATACAAATACCGACTCTTTTTCCGCATAAATCATATGATCATTTTTATTTGCCATCATAGCAGATAACAGACGCTACATCATATTTGGCAAGCTTCTCTCTGCCCTTTAAACCTGCAAGTTCGATCAAGAATATGATCTTTACCACTTTACCGCCAAGTTCTTCAACCAGCCTTGCAGCGGCTTCCATGGTTCCTCCGGTTGCGATCAGATCATCTACAAGGACAACCTTCTGTCCCGGTTTGATTGCATCCTTATGCATCTCGATCGTTGCACTGCCGTATTCCAAATCATAAGATGCTTCAATCGTCTCCCTTGGTAACTTGCCTTTCTTTCTTACCAATGCAAATCCTTTTCCATTCTTATATGCAAGTGGTGTTCCAAAGATAAAGCCTCTGGACTCTGCTCCGGCTACTACGTCATAATCTACGCCTTCAAGCAGGCCATCTAATGAATCAATCGCCAGCTTCAATCCATCCGGATCTCCGATCACGCTTGTAATATCTCTGAAAATAATTCCCGGTTCCGGAAAATCCGGTATACTTGTAACGTATTCTTCTATCTTTTTCATAATCTTCCTCCTGCATATATATGTATATCCTACAATTATTTACATTTTTTTCCTTTTCTGCCACATGATATCAAACTATCAGCAAAGCCTTTATTCCTCATGTTTCCGATATTCCAGCAACCGGATCTGCAAAAGTTCTTCTTCCAGCAAATTCATTGATATCCGGATAATAGGCAACATCCAACACCACATGACCGGGCATTCCTTTTAGTATTTTATCACATTCATTTGTTCCAAACCACTGTTTTATGTTAGAAATAAACACTTCCGGATCAAAACTTATGCCCTCGATCGTACCGCCGTTCTCCATCAGGAACGAAACCCGCAGAACATTCTGTCTTTTTTTCCCATGATCCTTGCGCTTTTTACACGCACACCACTCTGTGCAAATACCGGCTTCTCGTTGCCTTTTTCCAAATGGCTCCAGAACCTCCAGTTCTTCGGTCAGTGAAATACTTACATAATCGAGCGGCATCGGCACATCGATCCGGAGCTTCGGTGTCAGAAGTTTTTCGTCAAGCGTACAATTCGCGTTCATTTTTTCCCGAAGCCTGGCCAGATTCCGTTTCTCCATGGAAAAGCCCGCTGCCATCTCATGTCCTCCGAACTTCGTGAAATAATCACTGCATTTATTGATCTCATCATACATATTATAGCCTTCGATCGAACGACCGGAGCCTTTGATAATTCCTTCTTCTTCGCTGTCCGTAAATAACAGCACCGGACGATAATACCGTTCCTTGATCCTGCCTGCGATAATCCCGACCAGACTTTCATGCAGTTTCGGGATATACATAACAAGTACCCGGTCCGACAATGCCGCAACTCCTGTCTCCGGGACTGCCCCCATAAGCAGATGATCCGAAGTTTCAAGCAGCCCGATTGCCGTTTTTGTTCCCTGCTCCGTCATATCTTTTCGGGTATTATTGATATTTAACAGCTCGATTGCACGCTCATTTGCCTTAAAGCTGTCTGTTTCAAGTAGAAATTCCAGGCTGGTCTTCGCATCTCCAAGTCTGCCCGCTGCATTGATACACGGTCCAATGATAAATCCCAGATCAAATGCTGACAGCTTCTTACCATCCCTGCCGCTGTTTGTGATCAGTGCCTTCAACCCATAATTACTGCTGTCAGATAACCGGTGAAGTGCCTCTCTTACAATGATACGGTTCTCATCTACCAGATTCATAACATCACAGACGGTTGCAATTCCAAGGATCTCTATAAATGCCTCACACTCCGCTTCCGGTATCCCGCACATCCGATATAACAACTGGATAAATTTGTATGCCACACCCGCTCCGCACAATTCCTTGCACGGATATTCACAGCCCGGCTGCTTGTGATCGATCACCGCATCCGCTTCCGGTACTTTGTATACCCGAATATCATTTTCATCTGTATCATATGGAATATCATGGTGATCCGTCACGATTACCCGCATCCCATATTCTTTTGCTTTTCTCACCGCATCAAATGCCGCAATCCCGTTATCACAGGTAATGATCATACTGACCTGATCGGCTGCCGCCGCATCTACCATACGGATATTGATTCCATATCCATCATAGATCCGGTGCGGAATATCATAATCGATCCCGTCTCCTGCAGGCGAACCATTTTCATGCTCCCACACACACGCTGTAAGCCTTTATACAATATGTAGTTTGAACTTACACCATCCACATCATAATCCGAAATGATCCGTATCCGGTTCCGACTCCGGATCTCCTCCAGCATAAGGCTGCAGCCCTTCTCCATATTCTTCATCATCACAGGATCATGCAGCCGGTCAAGCCCCCCATTCAGATAGGTATCAATCTCTTCATCTGTTATCATATCCCGGTTTCGAATCACCCTTGCAGTTACCGGATCAATATGAAAACGCTCTGCGATCCCAAAGAAATCAGCCCGCTTTCCATACATTGTCCACACCATATCATATTTTATCGGAGGTTTTATCTCTGTTGCCATTTACTCTTACTCCCATCCATATCTATTCTTCCGCTATTCCCGATCGCAAAGGAATTATACACCAGTAAAAAATCGACCGTCAACTTCTTACATTCCGCCGCATTGCTGTAATACCGCAATTTACCTTTCAGGTTGTGTTCTTATACACCTCACAGGTTGTTTTATTTGTTTTTTTTATTCAAAATATAATGTAGTTTGGAGGTATTTTTATGGAGAACTTATACGCACAGATCGGTCAGAGGATCGTACAGATCCGGCGCTCAAATAACCTTACGCAGTACCAGCTTGCAGAGATGCTCGATATCTCTGTCAAACATTGCAGCGCCATAGAACGGGGAAAATCCAGTCTGTCCCTTGAAAAAATGATTGATTTCTGTGATCATTTCGGCGTAGATCTTGATTATCTGATCCGCGGGATCAAAAAATCGGATACAATTTTATCCTGCATTCCACATACCGTAGTCGAGATTATGACTTCTGACGACGAAAAAAGGAAGCAATTATTTATAGAATACATAGAAATGTTCAATTCCATTTCCAATTCTGATTAACAGCTATTCCTATTGATATAATGGCATATTTCCATATCATAACAAAAAACGAATCTGAAAGCCTTTTTGCTTACAGGTTCGTTTTTTATATCTGTTATTTGAAATATTTTTGTTGATGATCTCGTTTGCCTTATCCGTATCATCTGTTACACAGTATACAACATAATTTCCGTCCTCTTTTATGATCGCCTTGTCAAGACGTCCGGTTTCGGATGGCTTGTAATCTGCATATGATGTTGTCTGTTTTTTCTTTTCTGTCTTCACAGGCTGTTTTTACCTTGTCAGCCGCATCTGAATCTGCTGCCTCGAATACTGCAATCTCCTCAGCAGTTGCTCCGGTCGATACGATTATCACGCTGTCTTTTACGCTGTCTGCATCAATTCCGTAATATGTGAGTGCCATGCCTGTATCAAGCTCTGAAAGCGTATCTTCAAATGTCAGCCCGCTCTTCAGTTCATTTGCCATGTCCTTAACATTTATATTCAGGTCTTCCTTTGAACCACCTGCTCCACCAACCGTTGTTCCACAGCCTGCAAGCATTCCTGTCAGGCTAAAAATTGCACATAACTTTACTAATTTCTTCATCTTGTTTATTCTCTCCTGTTAGGCTTCTGTCTGATACTGTTATGATGATCCGAATATCTCTATCCGGACATTTACTTCTTTATATATACATTCTGTCGGATGTAATCCAGCCATTTCTCGCAATATTCCTGATTGCAATGTCGTCCATCGGTACTGGCATCTGCCGGGAGAACCCCGTCTACCGTCACACTGCTTTTGCAACATCCAGATAAATGATATCGCCATAATCCTTACACATCCGTTTCAACAGCTTGTTGAATGCCTTAATGTTGGAGTTATTATAAATCTCATCTTCATCTGATAAAGCTTTGGATACCGGAAGAATATTCTCAACATAGATCGTTGCATTTGGCTGTATCTCTCTTATTGCATCAATAAATGCTTTATAGTCTTCAATGAATACATCCTCATAGATCCATCCAAGCTCGTTAACACCAAATGAAATGTATATATTCTCATAATCCTTCTGCTTCAGCGCTTCCAGTGCCGTCAACATTCCGTCACTTGTAGAAACGATCGGCTCTGTCATGACCTTTTCGATATTCAGCCCCTTGGAGCAGAACGCGTCCAGATTCGACATTCCGGTATAAAGACTAAGTCCCTCGGTTCTTGAATCACCGATCAGTACCGCTGTATCAAAATAAGCATCATCCGTTACATTTCCCGGCGTATACAGTTTCTTATCGTACCAGTCATTTCCCTTAGATGATGTATCCGGGTCCTTGATATTCACATATTTTACTGTTGAACCACCTTCTTCGGATGATGCGGCAGTCGTTGTTTCTTCCGTTTCCGATGCTTCCGTTGTTACCTTTTCCGTAGTCGGTTTCTCTGTTGTCGCTGCTTCCGTTGTTATCTTCTCCGTCGTTTTTTCTTCGGAAGCCTCCTCCGATGCATCCGATCCGGTCGCAACATTTTCTATCTGATGGTCATTTCCATTTTCTCTGTCAAAGTTCCATATATCCTGTCTGTATCTTGTCGCAAATATCACTATTGAACATACCAGAAATACGGCAGCCACACTGCTGATCTTTATCTTATCGCACCGCTCACTTTTTTATCCTGGTGCTATATCTTTTCTCATTGTCCATTCTCTTATTCATTCCTCTTTTTTTGCCTTACATTTTATAAAAAGGAAAGGGTCTTATCCCGTTAGCTTCGATTATAGCATACCACTTTACATAAGTGTACAGATTTTGAAATTTCTACATAATTCGCAGTTTTAGTCGTTTTTCGACTTTTCTGATTGTTGAAATTAACAAATCTTGTTTCATTTTTATGGACACTTTTTAACTTAAGTGTTACTATTCTATTAGATTTTTGAGATGGGTCTGTTTTCACACTTACACATACATAATATTATCTTGCAGACTTTTTCCGTTTTATGTATCTTAAATACAAATACTTATCACTTTATATGGGAGGCTACTATGAGTTTTAGCGCAAAAAACTATGATTTTAAAGGCGAAACCTGTATCGAACTTATCGCAGGAGATTTTCGTGCATTGATCGCACCTTTTAACGGAAGTAATGTAATGAAGCTGGAAAACACAGCTCTTAATATTGATATCTTAAGAAATGATCTGTCACTTTCACCGGAAGAACTGAAGGCTGCTGCCGAGGTATACGGTATGCCTACTTTATATCTTCCAAACAGATTATCTCATGGAGATCTGAAAACCTCAGATGCCATGTATCATTTCCCTTGCAACGATCCGCTGGGCAACCATCTGCATGGTTTTCTTCACAAACGCTGCCATACAATTGATGACATGTATGTAGAGGGTGAAAGTGCTGTTGCAAAGACTTCTTATGTATATGATGAAAATGATGAATTTTTCGAAACTTTCCCTGTCAGCTTCAAGGCAGAATTTGTCTTTACACTGACAGCAGACGGACTGGATTATTCCTTTACACTGACTAACCTTTCCAAGGTTCAGATGCCTTATGGTGTATGTAACCATATCGCATTCAAAGCACCGTTTACAAATGGCGGAAGCGGCGCAAATGTGCGTCTGCAGGTTCCGATCGGTGACAAATGGGAACTCAGCGACACCTGTATTCCAACCGAGAAAACACTGCCGCTTACCAGATATGATATGATGTACAAAGAGGGTGACATGGTTCCTGTTCTTCAGGACATCGACAACGACCTCTATACCGCGGAGATGAATGAATTAGACGGCAAGCCATTCTATGGCGTCATCGTAACCGATAAAGTTACAGGCGTCCGTATCTGCTACGAAGTATGTGATGTCATGAAATACTGGATCATGTGGAATGATCACGGCATGAAAGAATTCTTCTGTCCGGAACCTATGAGCTGGAACATTGATGCTCCAAACCTTTCCGGTGATCCTGCCGTAACCGGCTACACCGAACTGGCTCCCGGCGAATCCAAAACCGTAACCGAGCGAATCTTTGTCCGGTAGAAAATAGCTGAAGTTACATAACAGAAGAAAATAGTTTATAATAAAGCATTAACTTTATATCTATCATCATACACAGGTTTGACAGTAAAAAAAGACATATATATTCCTGTAGCAGACCTCTTTTCACGTCGGTACTTAATGAACCCCAAAAGCGGTGAATTTAGAATCGTTACATGAAAATAGAACGAAAGTGTTCTGCGAAAGGAATGATATATGTCTCTTTTTATTGTCAGACCGTCATGCAAACGGGGCCTTAGCTAAAAAACACGGCATATGTATTCTGTGTAAGGAATAGCATATGCCATGTTTTCATATAAGGCCCGGTCTTATTCGGACTCTACCGTTCCGCCGATATACCATTTACCGCCCTTCTTGTAACAGATCAGTGACATCTTGTCATCCTCTGTCTCTGTCTCTCCAAGGTAGTTTATTGTCATGGTATAATCAACATCACAGATATAAGCACATCTTACTTTGCTTGCTACAGACGTATCACCATACAGACCTTCGCACATATTCTTGATAGTTGCTCTGTTTGCCTTCTCTGTTGATGTGATCTTGTAATCAATAGAATACTCAACCCCCCCATAGAGGTCAGAAGCTCAAAGCTGCTGGATAATGTTTCTACATCATTGTCAGCAACACAGTCTTCATCAACAAGTGATACGATCTTATCTGTATCTGCTTCTTCAATTCCGGTCATAAACTGATCTACTAATTTCTTGCTCTTCTTGGCTCCCCCAAGCGAACCTGAAAACAGGAATATAACTGCTGCTGCAATTACTGCAAGTGCAACAATGATTCCAATAACTGCTCCTGCACCGGATTTCTTCTTTTTTGGTGGCTGCTGATAACCTGCGCCAGTATCAAATCCCGGTGTACCATATGCATTTCCTGCATAACCATTCTGCATTGGATCTCCCTGATACTGTGATCCACCATACTGTGGATCCATCCCCATTCCCTGCTGTGGCTGCGCACCATATGCTGCATTTTCCGGCTGCTGTGGCTGATCATTCCCAGCAAGTGTAAACCCACCACTTGTACCTACTTCTGCTCCACATACAGGACAAACTGAACCATTTGTTGTCTCTGCTCCGCAATTTGGACAATTCATAATCTCTCCTCCTAAAACGTAAAAAATAATATATATGTGAACATTTTATGTCTGTTCACATTTTGAGTGTATCAGATGAGGCTTCTTTTTACAATGATTATTTTTCCACATTTTATCATGGGTTTTGTTGTCAAATATCCTATTTTATTATATAATATGCCCATATGGCTGTTTTTATAAGGGGCACACTATGTCCTTTGTAAGGGAGAGATCATGGAGCAGTGGATACTGCCTGATAACGGCAGACACTACTTATCTTAATACACATGAAAGGAAGGTATATATTACATGAAGTTTGGTTATTTTGATGATGCCAACAAGGAGTATGTCATCACATCTCCTAGAACTCCTTATCCTTGGATCGACTACCTTGGAACACAGGATTTCTTCTCACTGATTTCAAATACAGCGGGAGGTTACAGCTTCTACAAAGATGCTCGTCTTCGTAGAATTACAAGATACCGTTAATAACAATGTACCTATCGATATGGGTGGTCGTTATTTCTATATTAACGAGAATGGTACAATCTGGAATCCGGGCTGGTCACCGGTTAAGACAGAGCTTGACGAATATGAATGCCGTCATGGTATGGGTTACACAGTGATCACCGGTAAGAAGAACAACTTAAAGGCAGAGGTTACTTTCTTCGTACCTCAGAATTATGCCGGAGAAGTTCAGCAGGTTGTTCTTACAAATGAAAGCTCAGAAGAGAAGACTTTCTCATTCTTCTCATTTGAAGAGTGGTGTCTCTGGGATGCACAGGATGACTGCACAAACTTCCAGAGAAACTTCAGTACAGGTCGTGTAGAGGTTGTTGGTTCAACAATCTACCACAAGACAGAGTACAGAGACAGACGTGATCATTTCGCATTCTACACAGTAAATGACGAGATCGACGGTTACGATACAGACAGAGATTCATTCATCGGACTTTACAATGGTTTCCACAACCCACAGGCTGTTGAAGCCGGCAAGTCAAATGATTCATTTGCAGACGGATGGTCACCAATCGCTTCACACTACAAGAAGATCACTCTTGCTCCGGGCGAGACAAAGACTCTTGTATTTATTCTTGGATATGTTGAGATGCCTGTTGACCAGAAGTTCGAAGCTGATGGCAAGACGATCAACAAGGTTAAGGCTCTTGAGATGATGGAGAAATACAACACTCCTGAGAAGGTTGCAGCAGGTCTTGCAGAACTCAAAGAACACTGGAACAACCTCTTAAGCATCTTAAATGTTAATACTCCTGATGATAAGGTTAACCGTATGGTTAATATCTGGAATCAGTATCAGTGTATGGTTACATTCAACCTTTCACGTTCAGCATCATACTTCGAGTCCGGTATCGGCCGTGGTATGGGATTCCGTGATTCCAACCAGGATGTACTTGGATTTGTTCATCAGATTCCTGATCGTGCAAGAGAAAGAATTATTGATATCGCTTCTACACAGTTCCCGGATGGATGGATGCTATCATCAGTATCAGCCACTTACAAAGAAGGGTAATGCAGATATCGGTGGTGACTTCTCAGACCATCCACTATGGCTGATCCTTTCTGTATCTGCATACATCAAGGAGACAGGCGACTGGGGTATTCTTGATGAGATGGTTCCATATGACAACGATATGTCCATCGCTAAGCCAATGCTTGACCACTTAAAGGTTTCCTTCTACAAGATCGTAAACAACCTTGGACCACACGGACTTCCACTTGCAATGAGAGCTGACTGGAACGACTGTATCAACCTTTCATGCTTCTCCGATACACCGGGTGAAAGCTTCCAGACATACACCAACCCTAAGTTCGCTGCTGAAGGCGGATACTCAAAGGTTGCTGAGTCAGTTATGGTTGCTACACTCTTTTACATATGCAGGTCCTAACTATGTTGCTATTCTTAAGCACCTTGGAATGGACGCTGAAGCAGAAGCTGCTCAAGCTGAGATCGATAAGATGAAAGCTAACATCATGGAATCCGCTTGGGATGGTGACTGGTTCTTAAGAGCATACGATGCAAATGGGGAGAAGATGGGATCTAAGGAATGTGAAGAAGGACAGATCTTCATCGAGCCACAGGGCTTCGCTATTATGTCAGACATCGGTAAAGATCAGGGCTGCGACAAGAAGACACTTGCTGCTATTGATGAGCGTCTGAATACACAGCACGGACTTGTACTTAACAATCCTGCATTCACAAAGTATTACATCCAGTATGGTGAGATCTCAACATACCCAGGCGGATACAAAGAGAATGCTGGTATCTTCACACATAACAATGCATGGATCATCTGTGCTGCTGCTTACGCAGGCGCCGGCGATCAGGCATTCAAATATTACTCAGAGATTGCTCCTGCTTTCACTGAGGAGACATCCGATATTCACAAGACTGAACCATATGTATATGGTCAGATGATCGGTGGTAAGGATGCCGGTTCCGATATTGGAAAGCCGGGTAACCACTTTGGTCAGGGTAAGAACTCATGGCTTACAGGTACTGCAGCTTGGAACATGGTAGCTATTTCACAGTACATCTTAGGTATCTCAGCAGACTTTGATGGTCTTAAGATCGATCCATCTATTCCTGCTGCATGGGATGGTCTGAATGCTACACGTCAGTTCCGTGGTGCTACATATGACATCAAGGTTACAAATCCGGATCATGTAAATAAGGGTATCAAGAGTGTTACTGTAGATGGCAATGCTATCGAGAGCAATGTTCTTCCAGTATTTGGTGATGGCAAGACTCATGCTGTAGAAGTAGTAATGGGTTAATCCATATATCAGATATTGATATAAAAAGTGAGACACATATGACTGTATATTGCAGATCATATGTGTCTCATTTTTATTTCTATTCATCTTCCGTTTCTGTAATCTCAACTGCCATTGGATCCAACCGGCTTCGGTCATAAGCTTCCGTATTGATATTGGTCTGATCAATTTCTTCATATCCATCATCCAGATAATCATCTACAACCCCATCTGCTCCAAGATCTCCGGCAAAGGAAGATACCCTGTAGCGAAGCTTTCGATATATCTTTTTAATTACCTTGATCACTAATACGATGCACCAGTTAATGATATAAGCCAGAATGATACTGATAACTATATCCTTACCACTGTCTCCAAATCTCTTCTGGATCGGAGTTCCAATATAACGGATCACAAAATACTGGGTCAGGTAAAAATCAAATACCATAGAGCTTAAGATTCCAAATGGTGATAATGTAAATATATGAGAAATCATTCCACCGTCATAAGAAAATACCATCACGATCAGCACATACAACAGCAATCTCAGAAGTGCTGTAGGAATTCCATATTTCCCAACTGTTCCCAGATAAATGAGAACCGCTGCCACAAGCACTACCAGCTCTGCTCCGGTCAGAAGATTTCTTCCAGCGGAACGATCTGTCTCGATCCGAATATTCAGTCTGAAATTTGCAAGCCAGACACCAATACAGAGAATAAAATAAGATTCATCAGAAACAGATATGGCATATCATGCTTCAATACCATTGCATCAGCAAGTGGTCCTGCAACAATTATATATACAGCGATCAGCCCGGCTATCACCAATCCACTTCTTTTCAGATCCCGCTTCATTCTTGCCGCCAGCATACCGATCACCGGAGCCAGAAGATAGATCAGAAAGATTGCTGAGACAAACCAACTGACCGGATTCAGTGCCATATAATATCCAGCCTTCGGTATCATTGCCTGAAGCATCGGTATACTGATGATATACTTCACGATCAGTGTCTTAATTTCCTGTGAACCTGGATGGCTGCACAATGCGAGGATCAGGAATACTGTCTGCATGATCATATAAAGCGGATACAGAATTCCCAGCTTCTTTCCAAGAAATTCCAGATAATTCTTCTTGTTCAGATTAATAAACTTCTTATGGTAATGAATACCGATTCCAAATCCTACCAGAACAAAGAAAAAATGCCATTCCAAATATCCCATTATCCAGATATTTGTCATAAACTGCCTGCGCTTTTTCTCCCGGCATCATCCCCACACAATATGATAAAAGACAAGGGTAATCATGATAACCTTCCATGCCTCAAATGATTTTGCTTTTACCTTCATATTCCTTCTCTCCTGTGCAATAAAACTTTTTTTGCTCATTTGGATTTATTATAGCATCTAACAACATACATATGCAAATCTTATATTTTCAAAAGCGCTGGCAGATTCCTTGACACTCCATTCTCCCTGACCTAAAATTAAAGAATACCGTTCTGCCAGTTCATATGGCAGCGGCACAAGGAGAAGTTATATGAAAAAAGTGAATCTGATCGTTCCCTGTTACAATGAAGCGGAAGCACTTCCTTTATTTAAGAACGAACTGAACAAAGTAATCCAGACTCTGGATCAATATACATTTGAGATACTTCTGATCAATGATGGTTCTACAGATACAACCCTTTCCGTCATGAAAGAAATCTGTGATACGGATTCTCATTACAAATACATATCATTTTCAAGAAACTTTGGAAAAGAAGCTGCCATGTATGCCGGCTTCTGTAATTCAGATGGTGACTATGCCGCCATCATGGATGCAGATATGCAGGATCCCCCTGCCCTGCTGCCTGATATGCTCCACTGTCTGGAAACCGAGGATTATGACAGTGTTGCCACCCGGCGGGTATCGAGGATTGGAGAACCAAAGATCCGTTCCTTCTTTGCAAGGAATTTTTATAAGCTTATCAACAAGATCTCGGACGCAGATGTTGTCGATGGTGCCAGGGACTTTCGTCTGATGAAGCGTGAAATGATAGACAGTATCGTCGCCATGTGCGAATACAACCGATTCTCAAAAAGGGTATCTTTGGCTGGATCGGTTTTAAGACCAAATGGCTGGAATATGAAAATGTAAACCGCATTGCCGGAGAAACAAAATGGAGTTTCTGGGGCTTATTCAAATATGCGGTCGATGGAATTATCAATTTTTTCCGAAACCCCGATGTCCCTTGCATCCGGGCTTGGCATTTTTCTGACGATCTTTTCCTTTCTTATGGTTATTTTCATTATTATAAGAAAAGAAATATTCGGAGATCCGGTTGCCGGCTGGCCATCTCTTGCCTGTATCATCATCTTTATTGCTGGACTTCAGTTCCTGTGCATGGGTATTATGGGTAAATACATTGCCAAGACATATCTGGAAGTAAAAAACCGGCCACATTACATCGTATCGGAAACAAATAAGGATCATGTAGATCCGATCCATTAGGAATAAAAACAAAGAAGGCGTATATATAATGAAGAAACTTACATATATTATTTTTGCATCTGCTGATTCTTCCATTGCTCCTCTACGGATTTTCTTTTTTTTCTGTATCTGCGGAAGAAACCAGTTCCGAAGACACTGTTATACAGGTTACTGCGGAAGACGGCAGCGACATATCCCAAAAGCTGAACGAAGCGCTGATCAATGCCAGAGATCTTGCCGAAAGCTCCGGGCAGATTGTTACAGTCAGGGTTCAAAAAGGTAGTTATCTTCTTTCCGCTGCACTGCATATTTACAGCAATACAACGCTGGATGTCACGGATGTTCACCTTACATTTGCCGGTTCCCATCGGTTCAATATGCTGATCACCGGTCCATCATCAACAGAAAATTACAAAGACTATGACGATTACAACAACAGTGAAGCCTGCTCCGGCTATGATGCCTATAAGAATATCACGGTTCTGGGCGGAATCTGGGGAAAGCACCGAAGCCAATCTGAGTTGTATCGTTCGTATCTTTCATGCTACTAATATTACCCTTGACGGTCTTACTTTCACGGGCGGCGGATGCGTACATCAGCTAGAGGTTGCTGCGATCGACGGCTTTTATGTCAGAAACTGCACATTTAAAAACCACGGCAAACGTGCTGACGATACCAAAAACTTTGAAAAAAAGAAGAAGCCATACAGCTCGATATGCCATACAGTGAAACTGGTATATCCCGGCACTTATCCGGACGGAACCCCTATGAAGAATGTGGAGATCACACACAACACATTCCAGAATATTGCCCGTGGTGTCGGAACACACACCATGCTCTGTGGTGCATATCACGAAAATATCAAGATCAACGATAACACATTTATCAATGTGCTGGAAGAATGTGTTGTCTGCTTAAACTATGTAAACTGTGAAGTAAAGAACAACACGATCACCAACTGCGGCGGCGGTATTCTGGTTCAGAATGCCAAGGAATACGAAGTATCCATGAACACAACGGTTTTAAATGGCGCAAAGAAGATCGACAACGCTGTTATCAACAATGCAGTAACAGAAGTCAGCGGCAACACCATGAAGCTGACCTACCATCCGACAACATTAAAAACTGCCGGAATCTTCGTTTATGGAAGAAAGCTGAACAGCAACATCACAGGAGGAGATGGATTTCCTCTGCCGGATGAAGATTTCTATATCAGCTCCGTTATTATACGAAACAATACGATCATCACACCGGGAGACGGTATCACCTTATCCGATGCAAGAGATTGCGAGGTATCCGGTAATACAATCAATGGATATAATTTCTCGCCGGATGACAAATTACGAACTTCCAGAGATGGCATCCGTATTGATCAGTCCAGTAAGAATATCTCCGTAACCGGAAATGAGATCAAGAACATGCCGCGTTATGGTCTGTATATTACGGACAACAGTACCGCCTCTGCGATTGAAAATAACACCTTTAAAAACTGTACCGGAACCGGAATCTTTCTGACAGACTCCAGTGCATGTATCTATGATATTGCAAACAACATTGTAAAAAACTGCAAAGCCGGCGGTATTCTGGTTGGGAACAACAGCCGTGTCACGAACATAACAGGAAATGCCTTTGGTGCTGTCAGTGGCAATCCGGCGATCAAAGTATACAGCAACAGCCGTACCGGGCTGATCTCGACAAACCGGGTACGTGACATGGGTGATAAAACAAAAGCAACCGTTGCAAATGCAATTGAGATCACCGGACGCTCTTTTGCAAAAGAGATTTCATCCAACCGGATCTATGCATCAAAAACGGACGTCTCCTCCGGAATGGGAATTCTGGTTGATAAGGCCTCCAAAATTGCTGGTTCCGTAAAAAACAACACGATCTCGGATGCAGCCCTGTATGCCATATCTATTGCCAATCATTCCAAGGTTGCAGAGCTGGTCAGTGAAAATGTGCTCTCTTCCATTGGCAAAAGTGCGATCGCAGTAAATGGAGCCAGCAGCATCGGTCAGAACATTGAAGGAAACTCTATCAATGGAAGTGGAACCAACGGTATCCTTCTGGAAAAAGAAGCAACGGTCTGTGGCGGCATCAACAATAATACAATCAGTGAGTGCAGCAATTACGGCATCAATGTCCAGAGCATCAATAACGATACAACTATCTCGTATAACTATATTTCCGCAAAAGGCAATGCCCCAATCAACATTGCTGCACACAGCAATTACCTGCTGACAGTTGTCAAAAATACCTTATGTGGATCTGCATCATTAAATGGTATGCAACTATCCAAATGTAATGTAGCTATTTCTGACAACGATATTACTGATTTCAAATATGGTATTGCTGCTTCCTCATCCGTATCCGGTGCGATCAGCAATAATATATATAACGATATAGCAAATAAAGATCTGTCGATTAATGACACTGACCAGAAAATATGCGGTACGGTAACGGATCTCACCTGTTCTATGAATACAGCACGCAATCAGGCAACCTTATCATGGAAGAAGGTCAAAGGAATCAGTGGCTATGAAGTACAATACAGTACAACCGATCATTTTTCCGGCAAATCGACAAAACAGCTTGGCAAGGAACAGACATCCTATGCTTTACAGGATCTTCCAAAGGGCAAAACAATCTACTATCGTGTTCGTGCCTATCGTTCCTTTGGAAATCTCAGCATCTATGGTTCCTATACAAGCGGAAACTTTACCGCCTGATCCTGTCAGGCAGATACTTAGTGGCATCTGTTTTTTAACAGTCAACCAGAACATCTGATATTTTGGAAAGGGGAAGTTTTATGAAAAAACATCTTATCTCATGTATGGCAGGAGCAGTCCTTGCATCCGGTCTTATCTTCGGAACTGCATTTCGCTCAAATGCTGCAATGCCGGCTTCCGGTTTTACAACAGCGCCGGTCTTTGCCGCCGCATCGAATGACGACATGCTTATCACTGACAGTGTGATCACACTGACTGTCAAAAACGGAACTGACATTACAACAGAATTAAACACAGCTTTAAAAACTGCCAGAGATATGGCAGATCAGACGGACAGTATCATTACTGTAACCGTTCCTTCCGGTTCTTATACCCTGTCATCGACAGCCCGTATTTTCAGCAACACCACATTAAATCTGAAAGGTGTTACACTGACCTGTGCAGACAATGGTAAATTCAACATGATCATATCCGGTACTCCCGGCTCCTACAAAAGACCGGACAAACTACAACAAAAGTGATCTCTGCACCGGATATGATGGATTTAAAAATATAACGATCAATGGCGGAACGCTGATTGGAAACAGCGAGAATACTTCCAGTATGATCCGTCTCTTTCATGCAACAAATGTAAATCAGTCCGGTATCACCCTGTCGGGCGGCGGTTGTGTGCATCAGATGGAGGTCTGTGCGATCAATGGCTTCTATGTAAAAAACTGTACTTTCAAAAATAACGGACGGGAAACCGGTGTGACTAACGCCCACGTCAACCAGGAAGCCCCTTCAGCTTGATACTCCATGTAAAGAAGCCGCATTTCCGGGTGTCGTTCAGGATGGCAACAACAATGAAAAACGTTGAGATCACCGGATGTAAATTTCAGAATGTCATCCGTGGCATTGGCAGCCATACACTTCTTCTGGGTGCTTACCATGAGAATATCAAGATCAATAACAATACCTTCAATAATGTTATGGAAGAATGTATTATCGGACTTAACTACCGCAACTGTGAGATCAAAAACAATACGATCACAAACTGCGGCGGTGGTATCCTGTTCCAGAATTTTAAATCCTACGAAGGCTCTGTTATTTCTACCATTCTGGACAGTAAACAACCATACAAGGGAAAGATCATCTACGATCTGAACTCTGTCATCAGCGATAACACAATCACCTTAAAGTATTCTCCATCCTGTGAAAATCCTGCAGCTATTAAGGTATTTGGCCACAACCAGTTAAAAAAAATGAAAGGTGCGGACGGTAAATATTTCCCTACCGGAAATTATTACATTACCGGTGTAACCGTATCCAATAACAATATCACAACAGCCGTTACCGGCATCCACATCACTGATGCCTGGAACTGTACCTTTACAAACAATACCGTTACCGGAAAGGGATTCAGCGCAAAGGATCCTCTGAAAAATGAACGAGACGGCATCTTTATTCAAAGCTATGCAAAAGGACTTGTCCTGTCAAACAACAAGGTCTCCGGAATGACCGGACACGGTATTGCCATTCATTTCTCATCAACGGCTAAGGATATTATCAGCAACACAATTTCCAACTGCGGCGGTTATGGTATCCACATCTATCAGAACAGCGGTTGTACCGGTTTATTATCCAAGAATAAAATAAAGAAATGTGCAAGCGGCGGCATCAGTCTCAGTACAAACTCTACAGTGGCAGATATTCTATCCAATACCATCACCGGCGGCTGTACAGATACAGGTATCAGCCTATACAATAACTGTGAAGCCGGAAAGATCAAAAACAACACGATCACAGCCATCGGCAAAAATGCTCCTGCGATCAAGCTGTCTCAGAAGTCAGCCTCTAAAACCATAACCGGAAACAAGATCCAGGCAGGATCTGCAAAATATTCCTGTGGAAGAGCAATCTTCCTTTATAACGGTTCCAAGGTTCGCGGTTCCATTATTGGCAACGCTATGGAAAACAGCAGCGATACTGCGATCTGCATCTCCACAAAGTCAACCGTAACCGGAGGAGTTACAAACAACCAGATCCTGTCAGCCGGAAAATACGGTCTTCAGGTCTTCAACGCATCGACTATAAAGAAAACGGTTTCAGGAAATACGATCAAGAAGGCAGCAACAAGCGGTATTAATATATGCAGTACCAAAAATGTGCTGACAATCGATAAAAATACAATATCCGGAAGCACCAAGGCAGCCATCTATGTGCAACCGGCTTCCACACAATATAAAGTGACAGTTAAAAACAACACGATTACCGGCAATAAAAAAGGTCCTGGTGTCTCAGCTCTCCAGGCAAATATCAAAGTGACCGGCAATAAAATATCCAAAGTGACCTTCGGTATATATGCAGACCAGAAGTGCAAAGGCAACATCTACTCAAATAAAATTTCCAAAGCCTCCCGCCGCAAGGTATACACTGCCACTAAAAAAGTGAAGCTAAAAAAATAACCCCTCCGAAATGGAGATATCACTTATTGAAAGCCCCCTATAATACATTTATGCCGCAGAGCGCGAGCGTTCTGCGGCATAAATGTATATATGTCTCATTATTTATATATGTTATATTTTACAGTTCTAGTCTAATGTGACTTTAACCTTTTTGAGGTTCCAGATTTCTTTTGCGTACTCTTCGATTGTTCTGTCAGATGAGAACTTACCGGCGCATGCTGTATTCAACATAACCATCTTAGCCCAGTTCTTCTCATCTCTGTAAAGAGTATCAATCTTTCTATGAGCTTCTACATAAGAAGCAAAATCCTTAAGAATGAAGTATACATCTTCGTTGATAAGTGAATCATACAGATCTCTGAAACGATCCGGATCATCAGGAGAATACATACCATTGATAAGCTGTGTAAGAACAGTTCTTACTGCTGCATCATTGTTGTAGATATCCTTTGGATTGTATCCACCTTCACGCTCATACTTCATAACTTCTTCAGCTCTTAAACCGAAGATAACTGCATTTTCTTCACCAACTTCTTCAACGATCTCTACATTTGCACCATCCATGGTTCCAAGTGTAACTGCACCGTTTAACATGAACTTCATGTTACCGGTACCGGATGCTTCCCTGGAAGCTGTTGAAATCTGCTCGCTGACATCTGCTGCTGCGAAGATCAGCTCTGCATTGGATACTCTGTAGTTCTCGATGAATACCACCTTGATCTTACCCTTGATAGATGCATCATTGTTGATAACATCTGCAACAGAGTTGATCAGCTTGATGATAAGCTTTGCTCTCTTATAACCGGCGGAAGCCTTTGCACCAAAGATATATGTTGTTGGATACATATCATATGATGGATTTGTCTTCAGCTCGTTGTACTGATACATAACATGTAAAATATTCAAAAGCTGACGCTTATATTCGTGAAGTCTCTTAACCTGTACATCAAAGATAGAACGAGGATCTACATCCACGCCATTATGCTCCTTGATATAATTTGCAAGACGGATCTTGTTCTGGTACTTGATATTCATGAATTCCTGCTGATACTTCTCATCAGTAGCATATACTTTTTAACTTCTTCAGATTTGAAAGCTTAACGATCCATTCATCACCGATCTTATCTGTGATCCAGCTTGCAAGAAGCGGATTACCATGAAGAAGGAAACGTCTCTGTGTAATACCATTTGTCTTATTATTGAACTGCTCAGGTCTCATCTCATAGAAGTCCTTCAGCTCTCTCTCTTCCAGAATCTTTGTATGAAGTGCTGCAACACCATTTACAGAGTAAGAACCTGCGATAGCAAGATGTGCCATCTTAACCTGACCATCATAAAGGATAGCCATGTTCTTAACCTTATCCTGGTTGCCCGGATACATAGACTGGATCTTCAGTACAAATCTTCTGTTGATCTCTTCTACGATCTGGTAGATACGAGGAAGTAATCTTGAGAATAATTCGATCGGCCATTTCTCAAGAGCCTCAGCCATGATCGTATGGTTGGTGTATGCACATGTTCTGGTTGTAATATCCCATGCGTCATCCCACTCAAGACCTTCTTCATCCATAAGGATTCTCATCAACTCTGCTACTGCAACTGTTGGATGTGTATCATTCATCTGGAACGTGATCTTTTCCGGAAGCTTATGAATATCACTGTTTTTTCTCTTTGAATTTCAGGATTGCTCTCTGAACAGACGCTGAAATGAAGAAGTACTGCTGTCTCAGTCTTAATTCCTTACCTGCATAGTGATTATCATTTGGATAAAGAACTTCAACGATCGTCTTAGCAAGGTTCTGCTGCTCAACAGCCTTTTCATATTCACCCTTATCAAATGAATCAAGACAGAATTCCTGATCTGCTTCTGCATCCCAGATACGAAGTGTATTTACAACATTGTTGCCATAACCGACAACCGGAACATCATATGGTACGGCACGAACTGTCTGATAACCATCCTGAATAAAGTAATTTCTTCCATCTCTGTTCTCAACTCTTACATAACCGCCAAATTTAACTTCTACAGCGTACTCCGGACGCTTGATCTCAAATGGGTTGCCATCCTTTAACCAGTCATCCGGCAGCTCGATCTGATAACCATCCTTGATTGCCTGCTTGAACATACCATAACGATAACGGATACCACATCCATATGCCGGATAACCAAGTGTTGCAAGAGAATCCAGGAAACATGCTGCAAGACGTCCCAGACCACCGTTACCAAGTGCTGCATCCGGCTCCTGATCCTCAATCAGATTCAGATCAAATCCAAGTTCATCTAATGCTTCTTTTACTGCATCATAGTATGTCAGATTGATCAGATTGTTTCCCAGGGCTCTACCCATCAGGAACTCCATGGACAGATAGTAAACTGTCTTAACGTTCTTCTTCTCATATTCCTTATGTGTTGCTATCCATCTGTCTATTATGTCATCCTTAACAGCGTAGCTGACAGCCTGGAATACCTGCTGTGGAGTTGCCTCTTCGATTGGTCTTCTGTACAATGTTTTCACATTTGTAATAACCTCTTTTTTGAAGCCCTCTTTGTCGAAATCAATCAACTTTTTCATTTATCGTATCCTCCTTGAAAATTGCACGCCAGAATGCATCCCTGACGATTTTTCTATAATCAGATGCCGGTATTATCCGGATCCTTTATATCTCTTTCGTCCTGATTCATCATAATAACCGATTTTACCATGAGAATTTTTGGAAGAAACCTATATTATTTTAACAAAAAAACATGTATTTCTCAATACATGTCTTAATTTTTTGTAGAAAAATACATATTTTTTAGACCAAAGTCTAATTAATCTTGCAATTTTACAATGATTTTTCAATTATTTTCTGTTTTTATAGTTATTTATACGCTCTTGCCCTATGGGGCATACCAATATCTGAACAGTTTCATAAGGGATTTTCCTTCTAATAACCGCCTGAATAATAGCCGCCACAAGGGAAACAGCACATATTCCCACCACAGCAGGAGAGACAAAGCAGGGTAGTGCAGAATGTATTACAGCATTTTGTCATATCCCGACCTGACATATCCATGCCGTAGCCCTGTCCCTGATCCATATACCATTTCGATCCGCTCTTGATCTGTTCGTACGCCTGCTTGTATTCCATATTATCCGGCTCTAACTGTATCGCTCTCTGAAGCATCTCAAGCGCCCGGATCTGATTACCAAGTCCGGCATTGCACACACCGGAATAATAATGCCATTTTGCATTGTGATCCTGAATCTGGTTCAATACTGTTCTTGCTTCCTCATAACTGCCTGACCGCAGATAGTTTCTGGCTGCCTGAAAATATCTGGAATCCTGATCGTTTGGATCATAGTCCTCCCGCCTTCCGCCGGTATAACCACCGAACCCACCAAACGGTCCAAAGCCGCCATAGAATCCGCCAAACGGATCTGTCTCATCATAAGTCGTTCTCCCACCGCTGTTGCTGTTTCGGTAACTGCCTGAACCATATGAACCATTTCCATACGGGCTGCCATATCCACCTGCTCCATATGAATTTTCCATAACCGGTATCACCATCCATGATCGCCTTGTATGCCTGCTGGATCTCTTTGAACTTCTCCTCTGCCTCGGCTTTATTAGGATTGTTGATATTCGCATCCGGGTGATATTTTCTGCTCAATCGTCTGTATGCACTTTTTACTTCATCATTACTGGCACCATGCGGCAATCCCAGTACTTCATAAGGATCTTTCATTTATTCTCCATTCTGCCTGTTATCTGCTTTGCTACCGCATCTTTCGGCAGTTGCTTTATAATAATTATTCCATATGCCAGAATACACGATATTCCTGAGAATTTCCACATTTTTTATAATCGGAAGCTTCTCAAATTCTCTGGCACATTCTGCCGCCTGCATCATCAGGACTTCTTTTACCCAGTCTGCAAGCTTCTGCCATTCCTCCACCGGAATGTCCTCTGTCTTCGTTTCTTCACTGCATGTCAACTTGTGTATCAGTGGATTAAAGCTGTGTCTTTTCCTGTCTTTTTCGATATCATCGTAAGCGTCCAGAATATATACAAATCTTCCAAGATAATAACCGATCTTTCTCAGATTTTCTTCCCATGCATCAGCTCTTACGGCAAATATCTCTGCCAGCACTTCACCAAAATATCCTGATAGACGATCCAGATCTTCACTGTTTTTTCTTTCTCAAGCTCACTAATCTTTGCAAGCCGATCTGCAATAGTATCAATCTTTTGTCTGTAATCATATAACCGGCTGTCTTTCTTTTTCCAGCTCTTTCTTCGGTATTAAAAGCTCCGCATACAGCTTACGAAACAGCTTCTTATCATCTGTCCAGTCATCCATGCATTTATAATATGTAAGAATACGATTCATATCCGCTGCATAATCGGAGTACAGATTTCTAGCATATTCATGTTTTGTCATCGGATGAATCACACATCTTTTTGTACCCCGTTCCTCTGACGGCTCATACAATCCGGTAAGCAGTAGCACCAGAAATGTCATATCATAGCTTAATGACAACTGGCCTTTTGCACCCTGATCTTCTTTTAACGCCCTGCACAACCCGCAGTAATACCTGTGGTATTCGTCAAATTCTTTAAATTTCATTTCCTGCTGGTTTACTACTATATATCCAAACACGCACCTGTCTCCATTCAGCTTTTCTTAATAAAAGTATTCCCCACATTTCGGACATCTTATCTCGATCCTGCCCTTGCCTCGTGGAATCCGGATCATTTGCTCGCAACGTGGGCAGGTGAAGATCCTATAATCTTTTCCGGCTTCTTTGCTTTTCTTCATCCGTTTAAATAGATTGCGAACACTTGCTGTATGGCTTAGAAACCACTTGTTTTCTGCCGCACGCTTGTCATATTTCTTGGAAAAAATACGCACATACCCATAGATAAAGGAAGCGAGTCCAAGGAAATACAAAACTCCTGTCTTCGCCCAGACATCTATGATGATCAGGAGCACTCCTGTCCAAGTCAGAAATGACGAAAACTGGTCATTTCCATATCTTGTTCGCATAAAGTTATAAATCTTATCTCTCATATAAGCACCACTCTTTCTTTGCCCTGCAGATCTGCTGCCATTTCAGTACCTTCAGGTCATTTATTCTATCTATATATTTCCAATCCGATGTTCGTAATATTCTGCCTATCCAAGGATCATTGCAGATTCCTGCAACTGTCTGTAAGCATCCTTTATATTGCCTGCTTCTATATCCGTGATCCGGTCAGCATCCGTCCGGCATACGAGCTTCTTCAGATATTCCAGATCTCTCCGAATCTTCTTGATCTGAGCCTTATCCAGTTTCTGACTTTGTACCTCTAGCTGATTTTCTACTTTATATACATATGCTTCAGCTTCATTCCAGATATCCATATTTTCCTTGTTGCCCTGAGTTTCTTCCTCATACCGCATGGCATCTTCTCTTGCCCGGCGAATCTCTTCCTCTGAAAGATTCGTACTGGATGTGATAACGATCTGCTGTTCCACGCCTCTGCCAAGATCCTTTGCAGGATACCTTTAGGATACCATTTACATCAAGATCAAATGTAACCTCGATCTGCGGAACTCCTGCAAGTGCTCGCTTGATTCCACTCAGGCGGAAGTTACCAAGCAGCTTATTATCTCTGGTATATTTGCGTTCGCCCTGATACACCTTTACCTCTACATCACGCTGGAAATTTCCGGCCGTCGTAAAGATCTTGGATACCCTGGTCGGAATTGGTGAGTTTCTTGGGATCAGTACATTTGCAATACCACCTAAAGTCTCGATTGACAGAGACAATGGTGTTACATCCATCAGCAAAATATCATTTACCTTATTCGTAACGGTCAGACCACCACTGAGCTTTCCTCCTTGAATCGCAGCTCCCATCGCAACGCACTCATCCGGGTTGAGATTCTTCGAAAGCTCTTTTCCGGTTATCCTCTTAACCTCGTCCATAACGGCAGGGATTCTGGTTGACCCACCAACCAATAATACCTTATCTAAACTTCCGGCTGATATACCTGCATCCCGAAGTGCCTGATTGACCGGACCGTCTGTCCGTTTTACAAGATCATCTGTCAGCTCATTGAACAACTCTCTGGTTATGAGCATATCGAGATGCTTCGGCTCGTTCTTTACGACCGTGATAAACGGAAGATTGATATGAGTCTGCAGCGTACTGGATAATTCCTTCTTTGCCTCTTCGCATGCTTCCCGGATACGCTGTACCGCTGTTATATCTTTCTCCAGATTGATCCTTGTTTCTTTCTTAAATGACTTTATCACATACTGCACCAGACGCTCGTCAAAATCATCACCACCAAGATGATTGTCGCCTGCAGTTGCAAGAACCTCGATCACATGATCTCCGATCTCAATCACGGATACATCAAAGGTTCCGCCACCAAGGTCATATACCAGAATCTTCTGTGCCTGTCCGTTATCCAGACCATAGGCAAGTGCCGCTGATGTCGGCTCGTTGATGATTCGAAGTACATTTAACCCTGCGATCTTTCCGGCATCCTTCGTCGCCTGTCTCTGACTGTCATCAAAATACGCCGGAACCGTGATGACCGCATCATGAACCGGCTCACCTAGATAGTTTTCTGCATCCGCTCTTAACTTTGACAGAAAGATCGCCGATATCTCCTGTGGTGAATAATCTTTTCCATCTATTCTTTTTCTATATGCTGTTCCCATTTCTCTCTTGATCGATGCAATGGTTCTGTCTACATTTACCGTAAGCTGTCTCTTTGCAGCATCCCCCACCAGTCTGTCGCCATTTTTCGTAATGGCTACTATCGATGGTGTGGTACGGTTGCCTTCGGCATTCGGTATGATTGTCGCCTGTTCGCCTTCCAGAACGGCCACGCAGCTATTTGTCGTTCCTAAATCTATTCCTATTACCCTGCTCATGTATGATCTCCTATTCTGCATCAATTATTTAAATTATTTTTTTCTTACACTTTTTCTAGAATGTATGATAGACAAGTTTTTTTGAATAAATTGTGTATAGTTTCATAAAGCAAGTATAAAGTGTTTCATAAAACTTTGGCTGCTGACAAATACGAAAACATGCTATAATGAGCATTGCTATGGAATATGTCTTCATATACCGGCATAATGCGAAAATACTGTTTATTTTCGCAAATATCTAACAAACAGAAAGTGGTGTTTTTTATATGCGAGAGAAAACAAAAGCAATTCTTTATATAATTCTGGCCGGTGTCGGTTTTTCTTTTTATGAACGTATTCGTACGATTATCCGGCGATCTTCCTACGATTGAAAAAAGCATTTTTTCCGCAATCTGGTCGCAGCATTCATCGCGCTTGTTGCCCTGATCCGAAGTGATCTCGGACTGCATTATGAGAAACGGCACATTCCGATGCTGTTTATGCGGTCGATCTGCGGCACACTCGGTATCATGTGTAACTTCTATGCAGTCGATCACATGAACATCGCCGATGCTTCGATCCTGAATAAGCTGTCACCGTTTGCCGCTGTTATCTTCTCGATCTTCCTGTTAAAGGAAAAGGCAAGTCTGAAACAATATGCTGCTCTGATCGGGGTATTCATCGGTGCTTTATTTGTTATCAAACCATCCCTGAACTTCGCTGATTTTGCTCCGGGTCTCATCGGTTTTACCGGCGGTATGGGTGCAGGCGCTGCTTATGCGGCAGTAAGATATCTAAGCAACCACGGTGCAAAAAATCCACAGATCGTATTCTTTTTTCTCCGCATTTTTCGACTCTGGTCATGCTGCCATTTGTGATCGCCTTTTATAAACCGATGTCATTTTTCCAGTTGTTCTGTCTGTTAATGGCAGGTGCCTCCGCTGCTGTCGGTCAGTTCTCGATCACGGCTGCTTATTCACATGCTCCGGCAAAGGAAATATCGATCTTCGATTATTCGCAGATCATCACCTCGGCAATCCTTGGTTTCATCTTCTTCATCCAGATTCCGGATGTATTGAGCTTTATCGGGTATGCCATTATCATCGGAATTTCTTATCTGAACTGGCGTGCAGGATTAAAAAAGCAGATGCAACCGGCAAGTAAATTTAGATATTATTTATAATTATTACTATAATATTTCTTATTGTTTGTATATTGTCAACAACAGCAAAGTGTATTACACTGTATTTGGCAGGTGTTTTTGCCTTGTTTTTGTAGAGAATATATAAATTGATTTGTGCAGTATATACAAGTCACCTGCACACAGTTACATAATAGGAGGTATTATTTATATGGCTAACAGATTTGTATTAAACGAAACATCTTATCATGGAGCAGGCGCAATCGCAGAGATCGCTACAGAGGCTATCGGCCGTGGCTTCAAGAAAGCATTTGTCTGCTCTGATCCTGATCTCATTAAGTTCGGTGTTACTAAGAAAGTAACAGATGTTCTGGACAACGCAGGTCTTGCATATGAGATCTATTCCAACATTAAACCAAACCCTACGATCGAGAATGTTCAGTCTGGTGTTGCTGCTTTTTAAGGCTGCTGAAGCTGATTACATCATTGCGATCGGTGGCGGATCATCCATGGACACAGCAAAGGGCGTTGGAATCGTGATCGCAAATCCGGATTTTGCTGATATCAGAAGTCTTGAGGGCGTTGCTCCTACCAAGAATAAATCCGTACCTATCTTCGCTGTACCTACAACAGCCGGAACTGCTGCCGAGGTTACGATCAACTACGTTATCACGGATGTAGAGAAGAATCGTAAGATGGTCTGCGTGGATCCAAAAGACATTCCGGTCGTTGCATTTATTGATCCGGAGATGATGGCAAGTATGCCGAAGGGACTGACTGCTGCAACCGGTATGGATGCACTGACACATGCGATCGAGGGTTATATTACAGCCGGAGCATGGGAATTATCTGACATGTTCCACTTAAAAGCAATTGAGATTATTGCCCGTTCCTTCGTGGTGCTGTAGCAAATACACCGGAAGGCAGAGCTGATATGGCACTTGGCCAGTATGTTGCCGGTATGGGATTTTCAAATGTAGGTCTTGGTATCGTTCATTCTATGGCTCACCCTCTGGGAGCTCTGTACGATACACCACATGGTGTTGCAAATGCGATCATCCTTCCTACTGTTATGGAATATAACGCAGAAGCAACCGGCGAGAAATATCGTGAGATTGCCCGTGCTATGGGAGTTGCCGGCGTTGACGATATGACACAGGAAGAATATAGAAAGGCAGCCATCGATGCTGTTCGTCAGCTATCACAGGATGTTGGAATTCCTGCCGACTTAAAAGATATCGTAAAACCGGAGGATATTCCTTTCCTTGCTCAGTCTGCATATGATGATGCATGCCGCCCAGGCAATCCAAAGGAGACAAGCGTTGAGGATATCACCAAGCTGTACGAGTCATTGATCTAGGATTTATATAAAAACAGGGATGTAACATCGAGGGCATCATAATCATTATGATGCCCTCGATGTTACATCCCTGTTTTTTATTTTATTTACATCTCACGGAATCTCTTATATCTTGCAGCAGCAATCTCCTCGCCGCTCATTCCATCGAATTTCTTCAGGAATTCCTTGGCATTCATTTTAATGAATTTACCGATATATGGGACAGATTCTTTATCTGCTCCGCCATACTCAGGAATCACCTTCTCGATCACACCAAGTCTTGAAAGATCCTGTGCGGTAAGCTGCATAACCTCTGCCGCCTCCTCTGCACGATTGCTGTCCTTCCAGAGAATTGATGCATAGCCTTCCGGTGAAAGAATGGAATATACTGCATTTTCAAGCATCCATACTTCATTACCAACTGCCATAGCAAGTGCTCCACCACTACCGCCTTCACCGATCAGGATACAAAGTACAGGAACTTTAAGGGCTGACATCTCGTAAAGGTTTCTTGCGATTGCTTCACCCATACCACGCTCCTCTGCTTCCAGTCCACAGAATGCACCAGGTGTATTTACAAATGTGATGATAGGACGATTGAACTTCTCTGCCTGTTTCATCAGACGAAGTGCCTTACGGTATCCATCCGGAAGCGGCATACCGAAGTTACGCTCCATACACTCTGTCATGCTGGAACCCTTTACCTGTGCGATCACGGTTACAGGCTGTCCATCGATATGACCGATACCACCAACGATCGCTTTATCGTCATTCATTGTTCTGTCTCCATGGATTTCATGGAAATCTTCACAGATATAATCAATATAATCAAGTGCGCAAGGACGAGTCATCTGTCTTGTACCACGAATTTTCTCCCCAAGGAGTCTTATTCTCAACAGAAGTCAATCTCTCCTTTAAGATCTCGCTGATATCAAACTTCTCGTCTTCTTCCTTATCGAAGTTTGCATAACCGGTTCTCTGTTTATGTGTAACGATCAACTGATACATGGTATCCTTCATCTTATCTCTGGTGATAATACCATCAATAATACCATGATCTACCAGGAACTCTGAACGCTGGAAGCCTTCCGGAAGATCCTGTCCGATCGTCTGCTTGATAACACGAGGGCCTGCAAATCCAACCAGAGCACCAGGCTCACCTAAGATGATATCGCCAAGCATTGCAAAGCTGGCTGTTACACCACCGGTTGTAGGATCTGTAAGGATCGATACATATAACAATCCGGCTTCCGAATGTTTCTTCAATGCTGCGGAGGTTTTTGCCATCTGCATCAGGGAAATGATACCCTCCTGCATTCTGGCACCACCGGAACAACAGAACATGAATACAGGAAGCTTTTCTTCTGTCGCACGCTCAACCGCTCTGGCAATCTTCTCACCAACAACATAGCCCATACTGCTCATCAGGAATCTGGCATCACAGATACCGATCATAGCCGGCTCACCATTGATCAGAGCCTTACCGACTGTAACCGCTTCTTTCAGTCCTGTCTTTTCCTGCGCAGCCTTAACCTTATCCTCATATCCGGCTGTATTTAACGGATTTGACATCGGCATATCTTCAAACCATGGTTCAAATGACTTTGGATCTGTTACCATCTTGATACGGTTCTTTGTCTTAACACGGAAATAAGAACCACATTCATAACAGATATATTTTGCCTTTACAACTCTCTGCTTATCAAGCTCAGCTCCACACTTCGGACATTTTACAGTCTCCGGTTTTGGCTGTTCTGTTTCGACAGCCTTCATTTTTTCCATCTCGGCTTCTTTTGCCTTTTTCTTAATAAATAACATTTCTTTTTACTGCTCCTTATATTTCTGTAAAAGAATACATGCATTATGTCCGCCAAATCCAAGAGAATTGCTGATCGCACAATCAACCTCCTGCTCATATGGCTCTTTACAATAATCAAGATCCAGTTCTTCTTCACTCTCATGAAGACCACGGGTTCTGTGGATATAGCCTTCCTCGATCGTCTTTGCTGTAACGATACATTCGATCGCACCTGCTGCGCCAAGAAGATGTCCTGTCATAGACTTTGTAGAATTAATCTTGATGTCCTTTGCATGATCGCCAAATGCTTTCTTGATTGCTCTGGTCTCAACCAGATTCGTTTAAATGTGTACTGGTTCCGTGTGCATTGATATATGCAACATCCTCCGGGGATACGCCTGCATCTTTTACAGCATTTAACATAGCTTTTTGCAGGGCTCTCGCCTGAATCTTCCGGTGCTGTGATATGGAATGCATCACTGGAGCATCCGTATCCGCTGATCTCTGCATAAATCTTTGCGCCACGCTTCTTAGCATGTTCCAGTTCCTCTAAGATCACGATACCGGAACCTTCACCAAGAACGAAACCATCTCTCTCTTTATCAAATGGAATTGAGCATCTGTCCGGATTATCAGATGATGACAACGCTGTTAATGCATCAAATGTCGAGATACCGATCGGTGAAACTGCTGCTTCTGTACCACCGGCGATCATTACATCTGCATCTCCATACTGAATTGTACGGAATGCTTCACCGATACTGTTTGTACCGGATGCACATGCTGTAACAACATCAATACTCTTTCCCTTGCAGCCAAGCTGAATCGCAATATTACCTGCTGCGATATTGCTGATCATCATAGGTACTGTAAATGGGCTTACACGATTCGGTCCCTTTGTCATGATCTTCTCATATGCACTTTCAAGTTCCTGAAGACTTCCTACACCGGAACCAACACAGGTTCCAACCATGTATGGATCTTCTGCTGTCATGTCAAGCTTTGCATCTGCAACTGCTTCCTTTGCTGCTGCAACCGCGAACTGTGAAAATCTTGCCATTCTTCTTGCAGCCTTTGGATCAATATAATCTTTTGCTACAAATCCTTTTACTTCACCTACAACCTTGCACTTATATTCTGATGCATCAAACTGTGTAATCGGTCCAAAACCATGTCTGCCTTCTTTTAAGCCGTTCCAGAACTCATCCACATTCAAGCCAAGTGGAGTAACCGCTCCCATTCCTGTAATCACTACTCTTCTACTCATATTCAATAATTCTCCTTAATATAAAGTATGATTTCCATTTTCTTCCATATGTATACCATCCAGATTATTATGTGAAAGATATAGAAGAAATCCTGCATTGTTAAATTCTATAAAAATTTACTTTGTCAGCTTATGTATAAACCACACATACTGCACAGAATGCATGGTTACGCCGATATTGTACTACATTTTACAAAAATATGGAAATAAATCTTGTAAAGTTTTTATTAATTATCTCACGATTTCACGACATACTTCGTCTTCCGACAACATTTCTCCACTATTTTTTTTCTTTTCGTATTGAATAGAAAAGATAAATTTCTTACTGATGAAATAATTCAAAAGATCACAAGGATCGATGTAAACACCTTAACGCCCATCGCATTCCATTTCAGTCCGGTGACAAGCGCAAAGATAATTCCCGTTTCGATCAGAAGTGTAGATACCCGGCTCAGATAGAATAATGCCAGTTCGATAAAATATGCCTTTACCGTGGCTGCCTTTTGTGGAATACAGATTTGCGGTTTGTCGCAAATGACACATAGTTGTACAAAATCCACGACATATAATTGGCATAGATCTCATTTATCCCGCATTTGTACATAAAAAACCAGGCAGACCCTAAGTTCACTGCCCCTACGAGTATGCCCCATGCGATATATATGTATATTTCCTTTGGTATTTTGCGTAAAAGTTTCATACCATTCTCCCTATAGTCCTGATATCGGAAGCTGCTTGAGTGTCGTCTCTTCTTCCGGAAATTCCCGGACGATGCGATCATACATTTTACGGTTAAAAGCTTCCCTTTCTTTATAATTGAATTTCAGAATGTTCTTATAGCCCCATAAATGTGTGAAGATATCCTGGTTCTCGATCTGTGCCGAACCGGGAAAAAAGATGATATCTGCTTTCCCTGCTTCTCTGCGCACATCGCAAGAAGCCGCTGTTCCGCAAATACCATATGGCAAAGATTCTCCTCTGTCTCCAGACAATTCTCCATAAATGTGATCGAACTGTCAACATAATAATTCTTAAACGCTTCATCCGCGATATATAACATACAGGTATTGACCGGAAGAACCTCAAAGCTCCAGTCCGGGTCAAACCGATACTCCTGCTTCATATGGAAAAACTCTTTTCCCGGATACACATCAGGGAATATCCCTTCTCTGTGTATTGCACAGATATCCGTATCTTTTATAATATTCCGTATATCTTTCCAGATGATCAGATCCAGATCCACCATGACCGCTGGCATCTGCATTTTTTTTTCAATGAATATAATTTGCCGGCTGCCCAGAACACCTTTTCCGGTACCGCTTCCGGCACTGTAATTTCCTCGATTCCGAGATTCCAGATGTGGTAGAGACCCATTTTCTCGACAAATGCGATTGCTTCTGCATCGGCGCACAAACGGATCCCCCATTGTGTTTTCTCCACATCAACGCCGAAAGGATCATCGTAAGGACTTCATAGTCCTGCATCCAGTACTCTTCTGTATGTCTCCCTGCCATATAAGGTTTTGACCATAAAGAATGAAATCCTTCCATATGTTGTCCTTTCAAAAAATAATTGAAAACCAGCTAAATATTGATTAGCTGCAGACTCTTGACCTTCTCAGTCAAGGGGTGCTTCCGCTCTATATTAAATCCAGCCCATAGCCAAATGTGCTGTTTCCGCCTTTTCTGCTGCATGGTCGTTTTGACCGGTTTATAAGCTGCCATTCCGGCGGCATGTAATACCAATGCGGAATATCATAATCATCTGCCCCGCCATCTGTTGCCTGATAAAATGTCGGTGTGTACCGGCTGCCTGCTAAAAATCCACGCTGGCTGCCATTCTCGTATTCCCACTCATACATCCAAGGTCGATTACTGCTTGTCCAGAATTCACGATTGCTACCCGTCAGATAGCCTCGGTTGCTGCCATAGAAAAAGCCGTTCCGGCTTCCAAAAAAGAATCCCCGATTGCTACCTGTCAAAAACTCCCGCTGACTTCCAAAAAGGAATCCCTGCTGACTTGTCCCCCAAAATCTACCTTGACTTCCAAAGAAATTTCCACGTTGACTTGTCCTAAACAGACTTCTCTGGCTACCACCGAATAGACTTCTCTGGCTGCCATTCTCATATTCCCACTCATACATCCAAGGTCGACTACTGCTTGTCCAGAATTCACGTTCACTACCAACAAAAGTTCCATGTTGACTGCCTGCTAATATTTTGCTCTGGCTTGTACCGAATAAGCTTCGTTGACTGCTCATCTGGCTTCCAGATACATCCGTACGATTTCCTTTACCGCCATTCTGCGAACCCTGTATCCTCACGTTCTCTGCTTTCTTCTTATAATCAACCGGGATCAATATATTTCCGTTAAATTCCACACTAAAAGGCCTGCCATTTCTACATCACATATGTGCGATACGGATACAGCCTGCCCTCATGTGCGATCAACTTCATATAAACAGGAATTCCACCTGTTTTTTCTTCCAACTGTCTTGCCTGTTTTCTTGTTGCCTTTATAAAATAACCACCCGAAGGCAGTCTGTCATTCAGGATGGAATTCAATTCCTCATTCCACTCTATATAAACATTAAATTCCCCATTATCATTACGATAGTTTCGCATATCAAAAAAAACCAGACCGGCAGCCACTGGAAGCATGTTAGAAATTCTGTTATCAAATTGTGAAAGTTCCTCTCCAGTTCTCTGCAAAAACAATGAATATACGAAATTCATTCAAATCTCCATTCTGACACCCACAAATATGCTGTCCCAATTTTTCTGTCTCACAGGCGTCATTTGTTCGCCCTTCACGCTAAAAAAGCGCTACAATCCCATACTAAATACTCATGATATTATGGTAAACCATTTACCCATTTATTTCAAGAAAAATCACACTTTCTTGCAATGAAAAATCAGCAGAATCAAAACTGCAAAAGCCACAAATATTAACAGCCGCAGAATTCCTGCAAATAGAATAATCATCTTTAGACAGTAGATAAAAGCCGGACACTATCTTTGGTTTAAAAAGATAGTGTCCGGCTTTTATCTATCTACACTTTTTACGCATCTTTATTATCTGCTAATGCTGCTGTGATGATCGCCATAGAATAAACCTCATCTGCTGTACATCCTCTGGACAGATCGTTGATAGGAGAATTAAGTCCTAACAGGATCGGGCCATATGCTGAGAAGTTACCCATTCTCTGTGCGATCTTATAACCGATATTTCCTGCATTGATATCAGGGAAGATAAAGGTATTTGCATTTCCTGCAACCTCTGACTGTGGACATTTCTTCTTTGCAACTCTAGGTGATACGGCTGCATCGAACTGGATCTCACCGGAGATTGGAAGATCAGGATTACGTTCCTTTGTCTTTCTTGCTGCATTTCTCATCTTATCCACATCTTCGCCCTTACCGGAGCCATAGGTTGAATAGCTTAAGAAAGCAACCTTTGGATCTACACCGAAGATTCTTGCACAACGAACAGTCTCCTCTGCGATCTCAACCAGCTCATCTTCATTTGGCTTAATGTTGATACCACAGTCACCCATAGCGAAACACACGTCATTACCACCTGTTGCAAACGGACGTACCAGAATGAAACAGGATGAAACCAGTGTGTTGCCCGGTCTTGTCTTGATCAGCTGTAAAAGCAGGTCTTACTGTATCTGCTGTTGAATATGTAGCACCACCGAGAAGCGAATCTGCAATCCCCATCTTAACAAGCATCGTACCAAAGTAGTTGTTCTGATACAGGATCTCTCTTGCCTGCTCCGGTGTCACGCCCTTGCTCTTTCTGAGCTCACAGAACATCTCGACCATCTCATCCATACGATCAAAATTCCTTGGATTGATGATCTCGGAACCTCTTATATTAAAAACCGCTTTCCTCTGCAATTTCATAAATCTTATCAGGATCTCCTACAAGAATCGGATGCAGGAAGTTACTTGCAAGAAGTCTCGAAGATGCTTCCAGAATACGGGGATCAGTACCTTCAGTCAAAACAATTGTTTTTGGATTTTTTCTTCAAAATATCGATCAATACACCGAAACCAAAATTTTTACGTTCTTCCACGATTATAGTCCTCCATTGATTATTTATACGAATCATATATCATGCATTATATACACGTTCCGTATATTTTCAGTATTAAAAGCTATACTTGCGCATAGCGAGTCATCTTACTTTTTATTATAGTGATTTTTAACGAATAAACAAGGTTTTCCATCGAAATAATTGTACCTTTTTTCGAACATAATTATTATTCAAATTTAGTTTCAATATAATGAAAGTAACAATTTATAATCTTTTAAAATCTTTATCCAATTTTTTTGATTACACTCGAATTATTTACTTCCATAGTCCACCATCCACCGTCATCATTAGTAAATTTTATAGTAAATTTTCCAGATGACATAATGTTAATTAACTTATTTAACTTTTCAGTATTTTTATTAGTATTAGATGAAATATCTATACTATTTTGATAATCAGTTTCGTACAAATCTTTCTTATAGTTATAAAAGCTATTTTCACTATAATCAGGCATACTGAATTTGGACTCTTCGGTTCGATGATATAAATTCACAATAATTATATTCAACATCAAATTTTTTCATATGAAAATGCCGTAATATTAAAGAACATTTTCAAGTTAATTTTTGCTGTACTTCCATTTTTAACTATATTTATATATGGTTGAAAATCTCCATTTAAAAATATATAACTGTTCCTCATTATAAAACAATGATGTTGCTTTAGTCCCTAATAATTTTGCGAAATTTCCAGCATCAACGGTCTTATAAGTAATTCCATTTTTGGAATCATTCATTGTCTTTGCTTTTTCTAGTTATTTCTCCGTATGTAGGCTTCTTTTTTAAGATATTCACATAGCAATAATACCGTTTTCCATTTATCAATGCGTATATTCTTGTTTTTCCCTTTCCTACCGCTTGAATTTTGCCATTCTTACTAATTTTTTGCAACTTTATTATTAAGTGACTTCCATATTACTTTAAATTTTTTATTTGAGGCATTTGTTTTAACTTTAATTTTTTTGCTTTGCCCTATATATAAACGTATTTGATTACTACTCAATGTATATTGCACTTTTTTTACTTTAACATTACAATATATTTCCTTCCCTCTACTGTTGCGCATATCTTTGTTGATCCTGCTTTTCTTGCTTTTATCTTTCCATTTTTATCTACATCTGCAATTTGAGAATTTTTTGATTTCCAAACAATTGGTTAGTCAACCTCGAATAAAGAATGACGGCTTATGCTTCGATATAACCGACGAAATTGTAGTAGATGTGAATATCGCGTTCCTCGTGATCGTCCACGCTATAGCGTTCGCTGATCTCAATTTTCTGAATCAGCCGCACCAGCGTGGGACGGTCTAATTCCTCAAGCTGGGCGTAATCCTGCATCATGTCCAGCCATGCGTCCACAGAGGATTCTGTTTCGAGGCGGGCGGCAAGCTGTTCTGTCAGTTCCTTGCGGCGCTCCTGCTTTTCCCGGCGCTCGGCCTCATACTGATTGAGCAGATTGACGCACACGCTCTCCGGGATGCGCCCCAAAACCTTATCTTCATAAGCGGACTGAATCAGCTTATCCAGCTCCGGAAGCCGTTTGCCGATGGCGTTCAGCTCTGCTTGCAGTGTTCTGGTGCGCTCCACGCTGGCGCTCTGTTCCCTCGCTAAAAGCTGCGTCCTCAGCGTCTCACGGCTGTTCTGCGCCCACATTGCCTTGCACCGAATGTCTGTCATGACGATCTGCGTCAGCACCTTCTGGTTGATGTAATGGGACGAACAGGCATTTTTGCCGCCCGATGCGTAGCGGTTGCAGACATACGCCTTGTATTCCGGCTCTTTCTCGGAAACCTTTTTGCGGTAGTCCCTCATATACCGCATGGACGAGCCGCAGTCCATACACCGCAGCAGACCGCCGAACAGGGCAATCGTGCCGCTCTTGCCGCTGCGCCCTCTCGCAGGGTGGTTGTCCATCCGCTGCACGGCGTCCCACGTCTCTTGTGGGATCAGCGGCTCATGGGGTGTTCTCCACCTTGATCCACTCGGATTCCGGTTTGCTGACCTGCTTGTGGTTTTTGTAGGACACCGTTCCGGTCTTGTTCTGTACCATGTGACCGATATAAACCTCGTTGCGGAGAATGGTTTTTACCGTCACATCGTTCCAGAATGGCGTTTCACCCCGCAGGTTTTCCCGGCCCTCTGCCATGTAGTAAAAGCTCCTTGGCGCGGGGACTTTTTCCGCGTTAAGCTGCAAGGCGATCTTGCGGAAACCATATCCCTGCAAGCGCAGATCAAAGATGTGCCGCACCACGGGAGCAGTCACCGGATCGATCTCAAGAACGTGCTTGTCTGCGTCACTTTTTTTATAACCGAGGGGCGCATAGCAGCCGACATATTTGCCGCTCTTGAAGGTGGACAGCTTCACCGCCTTGATCTTACTGCTGGTGTCCCGCGCATAAAGGTCATTCATTACGTTTTTCAGAATGACCAGCATCTCATTGTTCTTGCGGAGCGTGTCAACGCCGTCATTCAGCGCGATGAACCGGCAGCCGAGGGACGGAAACACAAAGTCTGTGTACTTGCCCGCTTCGATGTAATCTCTACCGAGGCGCGATAGGTCTTTGCAGAGGACAAGATTGATCTTGTGATCCGTGGCGTCCTGCACCAGCCGGTTCAGTCCCGGACGGTCGAAGGTCGTACCCGAAACGCCGTCGTCACAGTAATAATCGTACAGCGTCCAGCCCTGTTCCCGCACATAGCGGGAGAGCATTTCCTTTTGATTTTCGATGGACACGGATTCCCCGGCACGTTCATCGTCCCGGCTCAGCCGTGCGTAAATACCAACGATATAATTTTCCTGCATTTTCTTATTTAACCTCCCGAAATGCAGTGCGTGATACAATCAGAAATCTGCAATGATTATACCACAGCACGGCTATGGATTCCACTGGGCAATGTGCCGGGATTCAGTTCTCCCGATTGACCTTTTCGAGGGAGAGGGCGTCCAGCACGTCCCCCATCGGTTGCTCTGCGACGAAGAAGCTGCGAACTCGATACACGGTTCCGTCCTCCATCACCAGCTCCAACTGATCCGGCAGACGCAATTTCTTCTTCGCTTCGGGACGGTTCTCTTTGCAGAAATTTTCTGTTTTCATATTCGTATGTCCTCCGTAATTTCGGGATAGCGAGTAGCACAGCCGAGCAAATCTGTCAAGGAATTGGCTTCGCCTCGCTGCGCGTCCTTGACAGGCTCGTTCGCCTGTGCAAGCCGGTAATCAAGGCGGCGATGCCGCCATTTGCCAATGAAAATCAGCTGCGTTCCAAGGCTTTTTTCAAGTTCTCAGTTCCAATTATAGCAAGAACAAACGTTCGAGTCAATGCGATTGTTGGAGGAAGAGCAAGCACAGCAAGTGTAGATACACTTGCGAAAAACGGCGTGGGTTGACCGGGATTTACTTGCAGAGTAGCAAGCAAATCCTGTGTGGCCCCACCGGAAAAACAGAGCGCTCCGGCTGACTGCCGAAACGCTCTGTTTTCATTTTTGGGAAAGTCCCAAGCCCTTATGATCGATTGTTATTTTAGCCGTTTTTATTTCAATAACTGCTACGTCTTTGTCCAGCAATGCGGTCAGTTCATCAGTAGAAAGTCCTTCAATGTGGCTCAGACGCGTATAGCTCCACGAATTGGAGCCGAAGAATATGACAAGCTGATTGCCGGAATATAAAACGATATCTCCCGGCTGCGTCGTTGTCTGGACATCGTTTCTTGAAAAACTCTGCGACAGACTGCCGACCTGCTCAAAGCCGCCATAGCGCGAAGCAAAAACTTCAATCGCACCATTTTGCGCCGCTGTAAGCACCTCGCTGACGGTCTCATTGTCTTCCCATAGAACGGTTAGTCATAGGCTCGTTTGCTTCCGTTTCGGTAAAGGGCAGAGGTTCGCCCTTTGAGAGCAGGGCGGCAATGGAAAGCATTAGCTTGCTTTTTCCATCGCTGGGATTGCCCTGCAACAGCGTAACTTTGCCGAACGGAATATACGGATAGCACAGCCATTGCACTTCTTTCTGCTCAATTTCACTTGCCTTGAAAACTTCAAGAGGTACACTGACAGTCATTTCATTTAGCTAAGGTTTATTATTGTATCTCACGCTTTTTATAAAAAGTGATAGCCATACGCCAAGAAAGTGCACATGCTCCGACTCCAACGACAGCAAGTATTGCCAACACCAAGTTGGGTTTGATTTCTATCCCAAGCTGACTCCTGAAGAAACTGGTTGCCAAAACACTTGCACCGCATACAAAACCGATCATCACATAGTAAGCAGTCCTTCCTTTTTCCACACCCAGTTTGAATATGAACGGGAGCGGTATGGAGGACGCAAGCATTGATACGGCCAGCATCAACAGCATAAGGACAGCAAGCTTTCCAAGAACAAAATCACCGGCAATCATCATTTTTGTTGCTTGTGCAATTCCCGTAACGAGCAACATAGTTAGTTGAACAAGTACCCCGATTAAGTATTTTTCAGAAACGATTTGTTCTTTTGCATAGGGCATTGTCCCGCTGTACTGCATCCACCCACTACGTTCATCATATCCAAGCAGGGTAACAGGGATCATACCACACAACATACAGGGATAGAATGTAAAAAACAAATTCTCACCATTTGCAAGGGATATCCCAATAATAACAGCGGTAATGAGAATGTATGATCTGCAATACTTCTGTATCATATACCAATCTTTCAATAGAAGTCCCTTCATGTTATTTCGCCTCCTTAACCATAAATACAAACAGTTCTTCGATACTGATTGGGCTGATATGAATATCGGAAGGAACAGCATTTCTCAACACCATTGCTTCCACGCCGTAAGCATTTTCTTTTTTATACTTAACGGAGTTGAATGGAATCGCCTGAAATTCATCAATGGAACAATGAACAAGACCATATTCCTCCCGCAATAAATCTTTTTCTTCACACAGCAAAAGCTTCCCTTTATGCAAAAAATGCGATATAATCGCAAAGCTTTTCCAAATCATTGACAATGTGAGAAGAAATGAGAACAGAGTGGCTTTCATCTCTTGTGAACTCGCTAAACATCTCAACAACTTCATCACGAACCACTGGGTCAAGCCCTGATGTCGCTTCATCCAGAATCAGTAGCTTACTGTTATGGGACATAGCAACGGCAATTCCCAGCTTCATCTTCATTCCACGAGAAAATTCTTTGAACTGCTTTTTGTCCGGCAGTGCAAGTTTCTGTACCAGTCGAGAATATTCGGCATCGTTCCAGTTTTGAAAGGTATGCTTCATTACCTTTCCGACCTGATTAACGGTCAAACATTCAGGGATACCCACCTCGTCCAGCACAACGCCGATATCCTCTTTTGTAAGTTTAATATTGTCCCCGTTGTCCCTTCCGAGAATGGTAATACTACCACTGTCTTTGTGAATCATATCAAGAATGAGCTTTATGGTGGTGCTTTTACCGGCACCATTCTCGCCGATAAGCCCCATAATGCATCCGCTCGGCAGTGTCAGATTTAAGTTGTCGAGCGTAAAGTCGGGGTATGACTTCGTAAGATTCTTAATCTCAAGTGCGTTCATTATTGTTCCTCCAGACTGAAATTGACCATTTCTATAATTTCCTGTTTGCTTAGATTGCAGGAAACAGCGAGTTTGACAATCTCATCAATATGTTCTTCAATCTTTTTCAGATTTTCTTCTCGCAGCAGCTCTACATTTTTAGGCGCCACATAACACCCCTTGGCAGGCAAAGTGTAAATAAAAAGCCTTCCCTTTCCAGTTCTTCATATGCACGCTTTGTCGTAATAAAGCTTATACGAAGATCCTTCGCAAGACCTCGTATCGACGGCAGCAATTCGTCCTGCTTTAGTGCGCCGCTGATAATTTGACTTTTAATCTGAGAATATATCTGATCGTAAATCGGTGTTCCACTTTTATTATCAATCAAAATATTCACGCCATCACCTCTGTTAATTCTGTGTATAGCTATTATATACAGTCGAGACTGGGCTGTCAATAGAGTTCATAAAAAAGTTGCAACCGATATGATGAGATAATTTTTCTATCACATCGACTATACTCACGACTTAATGACTTCTTGAATACTTGCCGAAAAAGAAAAATTGCCATCACTTTGACAGCAATTCTTCTTCGGTTGGTATCCGTTAGGAATGGATTGGTGTGTAGAAGGATCGGCCACCTACCCGCAGCGAAAAGCCATGTTTGAGGAACGGAAAGCCCACATGGAAGCGGAGATCGCGCACATGAACCGGGCGCTGAATATGCTGAAATTCAAGTGCTGGTACTATGAGCAGGCAATCAAAGACGGCAGTGAGGACAGACTAAAGGCGCTGATTCCTGACCACTTGCCGGAGGAAATCCGAAAAGCATATGAAAATGCGCATTGCTAAAATAGATAGATAATTTACAGAGCCAGTAATTCTTTCTTTTGTAATTACTTAATTGGCGCGTGGATTTTCCCGATAACGGATAACCCAACAACGGCAAACGATGCCTTGCAGAGTGGCTGCTAAACGGCGGCAGAAAAAAGGTGAAAATCGGCCTTTGTTTGCGTTCTGCGCCGTTTTGCCGACTGAACAGGAAATCACACAGCCAGCACTTCAAACGCCGTTTAAAAACGGGAAAACCGTCATATTTCAACTCTTATCACAACAGTCATTTCACCTATCTGTCTATCTCCTGCCTTACAAAAGAAAACCGAAATCAACTCTGACCGCCTATGAAAAAGAGCCACACTCTGATGTGCTGGATCACCCAGTCATCGGAATGTAGCTTTTTCGATTTCTAATTGTCTGCACCGCTGTTTTTCTTGTCATGCTTTATGCAAGGCTGTCATTTAGAACATTTTTTATTCTTATAAGAAACACTTAATTGATATGAATCTTTTTCAACCATTTTTATCGATGTTCTATTTAACATATATTCTTGTTTAACCGTCACATAAAACACAATACATAATCATCTTCTACTTCCCCAACAATAGTGGTCTCACCCTGTCCATGAGCAGTTATCTTTCCATTTGAATCAACCTCTGCAATCAAAGGATCATCTGACGTCCATATTATTTCATGAAATGATTCCCCATTCTTTTTTACTTCCAACTGTAGACTTTCACCTATATATAATACACATTCATCCTTGTTAATTGTATATTCATTTTCTACATCAAATAAAATCGTTTTACAATCTTCAATTGTTTTCGCCTTAACAACTCCTACATAATTTGTTAATAACAAACTTGCTACAATTATAAATATAATACATTTTTTTATTATTTTCATATCTTTCCTCCTCATTCTTTGTATTATAAAGATTAGTATAATGTTTTTTTGTAGATAACTCAATTCTTTGTACAAATTTTCTCTTGACAAATATATCATACCGGTGCAATATGAATACAATAAAACAAACCAATGAGCAAGAAGAGTAGCTTATGAACAACATGTCCAGAGAACTGCAGGTGGTGAGATTGCAGTGATGATTTCTTAAGTGAATGGACTTGCGAGGGCAAACCGAACGAGCGAATCTAGTAGGGGCGACGGAGACTTCCCGTTATAGAAAGTACATATATGTTAGTATATGGTTGAGTGCATCAGATTTTGATGAATATAGGTGGCACCGCAGGAGTGTTGTATTTGTATCTTGTCCTATAAGCGTTTTGCTTTTGGATGAGATTTTTTTATACAATCTTCTGACGGTGCTTTTTCTTTTTATAAAAAGCAGATCAGGCAAAACGCACCTCACCATACATGAACAATTTCAAATAACTTATTAAACTATTATTTATGAACGAGGTGAAACATATGATACGACCAACACTTAGCGAAGCAAAAGAATATGCGAAGCAGGGATATCACATGATTCCGGTCTGTTATGAGATGCTTTCTGATATCATCACTCCGATCAACCTTCTGAAAAAACTGAAGGCGGAAAATGAGCATTGCTACATTCTGGAAAGCGTGGAGAATCAGGAGCTCTGGGGAAGATACACCTTCCTTGGATACAGTCCAAAATTAGATATCACCTGTATGAACGGAACACTGACATTAAAGGATGAGAACGGAGCAGTCATCAAAGAGACCTCCGGCTTCCATCCGGAAATCTTCATCCGTGAGGTTTTAAAAGATTATAAGAGCCCTAAGATCGAAGGCTTCCCTACTTTCACCGGCGGACTGGTTGGATATTTCTCTTATGACTATCTGAAATACAGTGAAAAGAAGCTGGTGCTTGATGCGAAGGACGAGGAAGGATTTCAGGATGTCGATCTGATGTTATTTGACAAGGTGATCGCATTTGACAATGTAAGATCCAAACTGATCCTGATCGCAAATGCCAACACAGCAAATATCGAAGAAGGATATCAGAAAGCCTTACAGGATATCAAAGAAATGAAAAAAACTCATTCTCCATGGCGCAGAAGCCGATATTCCTGCTCCTGTTCTTAAGACAGAATTCAAACCATTATTTGACAAAGAAGCCTACTGCCGGATGGTAGAAAAGGCAAAGCACTATATATATGAAGGAGATATTTTCCAGGTCGTGCTTTCCAACCGACTGGAAGCCGAAATGGAAGGAAGCCTGTTCGATACCTACCGACTGCTTCGAAGCACAAACCCATCTCCTTACATGTTCTACTTTGACGGTGACACGATCGAGGTTGCCGGAGCTTCACCTGAAACTCTGGTCAAGGTAGAGGATGGTGTCCTCCACACATTTCCACTGGCAGGCACAAGACCAAGAGGAAAGACAAAAGCTGAAGATCTGGAACTGGAAAAAGGTCTGATGAAGGACGAAAAGGAACTTGCAGAGCACAACATGTTAGTGGATCTCGGAAGAAATGATCTCGGAAAGGTCAGCCGATTCGGAACGGTCGAAGTCGAACGGTACATGTCCATCCAGCGTTATTCACACGTTATGCATATCGGCTCTACCGTACGCGGAACACTCCGTGAGGATCTGGATGCGATCTCCGCTGTCGATGCGGTTCTTCCGGCCGGAACCTTATCCGGTGCACCGAAGATCCGGGCATGTGAGATCATCAACGAGCTTGAAAATAACAAACGAGGTATTTACGGCGGCGCAATCGGTTATATCGATTTCTCAGGAAATCTGGATACCTGCATCGCGATCCGAATCGCATACCGCAGGGGGCATAAAGTATTTGTCCGTTCCGGTGCCGGCATCGTAGCCGACAGTGTACCGGCAAACGAATTCCAGGAATGCATCAACAAAGCAAAAGCCGTAACGGATGCATTGATTAATTCTCAGAAAATACGAGGTGACGAAGCATGATATTACTGATCGATAATTATGACAGCTTTTCCTACAATCTGTATCAGCTTGTAGGAAAGATCAATCCTGACATCAAGGTGATACGAAATGACGAATATACCTGTCAGGAGATTGAAGCAATGAATCCGGATAAGATCATCATTTCACCGGGTCCCGGAAGGCCTTCCGATGCAGGTATCTGTGAAGAAGCCATCTCCTATTTTGCCGGCAAGGTTCCGATCCTTGGTGTCTGTCTCGGTCATCAGGCAATCTGTGAAACCTACAATGCAACAATCACATACGCCAAAAAGCTGATGCATGGCAAAATGTCCGTTGCAAATGTCGACATCAACTGCAAACTGTTCAAGGGACTTCAGAAACGGATCGAGGTTGCCAGATATCATTCCCTTGCCGCTTCCGAAGAAAACTTCCCGGATGTTCTTACCGTTATTGCCCGAACCGACGATGATGAGATCATGGCAGTCAAACACAAGGATTATGAAATATATGGTGTCCAGTTCCATCCGGAATCGATTCTGACACCAAAAGGAACGATCATCTTACGAAACTTTTTAGAGGCATAACCAGACATTTGCAGGTTGCAATACACTACTTAGATTAAACATTTTTGCCATTACCAACCAGGGAACGCTTCCGCTTCTCGTTGAGACCTGCAGCGGTACTAAGATGCTGCTAACGCACCATCAAGTACCGGCGGACTCAAATGTCCCTGTCTTGGTAAGTCAAAATGTTTAATCATAACAATTCTATACAGAACCTGCAAATGTCTTATTAAAAGATAATATCAAGGAGGATTTCAATATGATTACAGAAGCAATTGCTAAAATAGTTAAAGGTGAAAATCTAGACAAAGAAATGGCAGCAGCCGTTATGGATGAAATTATGAGTGGAGAAGCAACACAGGCACAGATTGGAAGCTTCTTAACAGCCCTTCATATTAAAGGTGAAACAATCGAGGAGATCACAGCATTTGCTGAGATCATGAGAAAACACTGTGGTGAATTTACACCGGATGTCGATGAGGAGATCGACATCGTAGGAACCGGTGGAGACTGCGCAGGAACCTTTAACATCTCAACTGTTTCCTCATTAGTAACAGCCGCAGGCGGTGGTAAGGTGGCAAAGCATGGCAACCGTGCAGCATCCAGCAAATGCGGAACAGCCGACTGCCTGGAAGCCCTTGGCGTCAACATCGCAGCAGACTGTAAAGTCAGCGAAGCCTGTCTGAAGGATCTTGGTACCTGCTTCTTATTTGCACAGAAATATCACACAGCAATGCGATTTGTCGGCGCTCCAAGAAAAGAGATCAAGATTCCTACAGTATTCAATATCTTAGGACCTCTTGCAAATCCGGCAAAAGCAAATCTTCAGTTACTCGGTGTCTATGATGCCTCCCTCGTTGATCCGCTTGCAAAAGTACTCAGCAACCTCGGTGTAAGACGTGGTATGGTCGTTCATGGAAACGACGGTCTGGATGAAATCTCAGCGGTTACAACAACAACTGTATGTGAATTCAACGATGGCACATTTAACACCTATACCTTAGACCCAACCGCATACGGCTTCACCCTCTGTGACAAGTCTGAGCTGGTCGGTGGCACACCGGAAGAAAATGCACAGATCACAAAGGATATCTTATCCGGCAAGATCACAGATGGCAAACGTACAGCCGTTATCTTAAATGCCGGTGCAGCTTTGCATATCACAAACCAAATCTCACTTGAAGAAGGCTTCGCCCTTGCAGCCGATATTCTGGCAAATGGCAGCGGTCTGAAGAAGCTGGAAGACTTTATAGTAGCAACAAACGCTTAATTATTTGTAAAAGCAAAACACATAACCGACCCGGAACCTTCAATCTCCGGGCCGCTATGGAGGAATATATATGATCTTAGATGAAATAGCAGCAAAAACAAAAGAACGGGTTACCGGATGCAAAGAACAGATCCCATTTGAAGAAATGAAGGCAAAAGCTCTTGCGATCGTAGAAAAGGAAACAGAGAACGGAACAAGACCTTATACTGTTTTTCCTTTCCGCGACAATCTGGCAAAGCCGGGAATCTCCTTTATCTGCGAAGTAAAAAAGGCTTCCCCTTCCAAAGGACTGATTGCACCGGATTTCCTATATATCGAGATTGCGAAAGAATATGAAGCCGCCGGTGCTTCCGCCATATCCGTGCTGACCGAACCTTTTTATTTTCAGGGAAGCAACGAATATCTGACAGCGATCCATGAATCAGTATCCACTCCGATCCTGCGGAAGGATTTCACCGTCGATCCTTATATGATCTATGAAGCAAAGGTGATCGGTGCCTCTGCGATCCTTCTGATCTGTGCGATCCTTACCGACGAGCAGCTCAAAAGCTATTACGAGCTTGCAACAAGCCTCGGGCTGTCCGTTCTGGTAGAAGCACATGACGAAAAAGAAGTCAGGCGGGCGATCGCGATCGGCGCAGACATTATCGGTGTAAATAACCGCGATCTGAAGACCTTTACCGTTGACATCATGAACAGTGTAAGACTTCGGACATTGATCCCGGATTCGATAAATGGTAAACCGGTCGTCTATGTATCCGAAAGCGGCATCCGTACACCGGAGGACATCGACCGTTTAAAGGGAAATGGCACAGATGCAGTATTGATCGGAGAAACCTTTATGCGAAGCCCTGATAAGAAAGCCGCATTTGCATGGTTGGGGGGGGAAGATGTAGAATAGAACCTAATCCTGTTTCTGCAGGAACAACGAACTTTATTAGAAAGCATTGAAGATATTTTATAATATAGAAACAACATATACAGGAGGAAACATATATGTCAAAAGGACGTTTTGGAATCCATGGCGGACAGTACATACCGGAAACACTGATGAACGCCATGCTTGAGCTTGAAGAAGCATATAAGAAATACAAAGATGACCCGGAATTCAACCGGGAGCTGACAGAAATGTTAAATGAATACGCCGACAGACCTAGCCGTCTGTACTATGCCAAGAGAATGACAGAGGATCTCGGCGGTGCAAAGATCTACCTGAAGCGTGAGGACTTGAATCACACCGGAGCACATAAGATCAACAATGTTATCGGTCAGATGCTCCTTGCAAAACGAATGGGTAAGACAAGAGTTATCGCCGAGACAGGAGCCGGTCAGCACGGTGTTGCAACTGCTACAGTTGCTGCCATGATGGGTATGGAATGTGAAATCTTCATGGGCAAGGAAGACACCATCCGTCAAGCTTTTTAAATGTCTACCGTATGAAATTATTAGGAGCAAAGGTTCACCCGGTAGAAACCGGTACAGGTACATTAAAGGATGCCGTTTCCGAAACCTTCCGTGAATGGACTTCCAGAATCGATGATACTCATTATGTTCTGGGTTCTGTTATGGGACCTTATCCTTTCCCTGAGATGGTTCGTGATTTTCAGGCTGTTATCAGCAAGGAGATCAAGGAACAGCTTATGGAGAAGGAAGGCAGACTGCCGGATGCCGTTCTCGCCTGTGTCGGCGGCGGTTCCAATGCGATCGGCGCATTCTATAACTTTATTCCGGATAAGAGCGTTCGCCTGATCGGATGTGAAGCGGCCGGACGTGGAATTGATACATTTGAGACAGCTGCAACGATCAATACCGGAAGACTTTTGGTATCTTCCACGGTATGAAGTCCTACTTCTGTCAGGATGAATTCGGACAGATCGCACCGGTTTATTCTATTTCCGCAGGTCTTGACTATCCGGGAATCGGACCGGAACATGCATACCTGCATGACATCGGCAGAGCAGAATATGTCGCTGTTACAGATGATGAAGCTGTTGATGCATTTGAATATCTGTCCAAGATCGAGGGTGTTATCCCTGCGATCGAGAGTGCTCATGCAGTTGCCTATGCAATGAAGCTTGCACCACAGATGGACAAAGACCAGATCATGGTTATTAACATTTCAGGACGAGGCGATAAGGACGTTGCCGCCATCGCCAGATACAGAGGGAGGATCTCTATGAGTAATATTAAAAATGCATTCAAAAACGGAAAGGCGTTCATCCCATTTGTTACATGTGGTGACCCTGATCTTGAAACAACAGAACAGATCGTATATGCCATGGTAGAAGCAGGTGCAGACCTGATCGAACTTGGTATCCCATTCTCAGATCCAACCGCAGAAGGCCCTGTTATCCAGGGTGCAAATATCCGCGCACTCGCAAACCATGTTACGACAAATGATGTATTTGACCTTATAAGAAAGCTCCGTAAGACAGTTACCATCCCTATGGTATTTATGACTTATGCAAATGTTGTCTTCTCTTACGGCTCTGAAAAAATTTATCGGCATTTGTAAGGAGATCGGCATTGACGGACTGATCCTGCCGGATATCCCTTACGAAGAAAAGGATGAGTTCGACGGCATCTGTAAGAAGTATGACCTTGATCTGGTATCCATGATCGCACCGACCTCCCATGACCGGATCAGCATGATCGCAAAAGAAGCTACCGGCTTCATCTATTGTGTTTCTTCTCTCGGTGTTACCGGAACAAGAAGCAAGATCACGACCGATATCGGTGCTATGACCAAGCTGGTCAAAGCCGTAACGGATACCCGTGTGCGATCGGCTTCGGAATCTCCACACCGGAGCAGGCGAAGGGAAATGGCTGCTCATGCTGATGGTGTGATCGTCGGCTCTGCCATTGTCAAGCTCTGCGCCAAATATGGCAGGGACTGCGTGCCTTACATCAAAGACTATGTCGCAAGCATGAAGGACGCTATCCGATAGACGGACACCCATGTGAAACTATACAATCTATATAAAAGAACTGCCTTACTAAGACATTAGTGAGGATTTCGTAATGAGATGCATATACGAGCAAATGTGGGTGCCTGTCTGAGCCTGAAAGGCGAGTTGGCACAGGAACATTTGCGAATCACGTATATGCAGATCATAGAAACCACAACGAGTCTAAGTAAGGCAGTTCTTTTATATAGTCACATGGTTTCACATGGGCTGATTTTTTCTCATCTCCTTAAAATCCTATATTGGTAGTCTTAATACTGCTGTATATCTGTATATGCCTGCCGGTATTGTAACTATGCACACAATCTATATATTTTCCCGTTTCTTAGCCGGTTTCTCACAAATATTTAATATTTAATCTGATTGACACTACCATACGTTAACTTTATAATTGTTACGGCGACAGAAGTCGACATAATAATGAAGTTAGTTGGGGTATCACATGGTCTTTTCCAGTTTGACATTTTTATATATTTTTTTACCGGTTACACTGGTTATCTATTATATTGTCCCGAAGCAGTTACGGAATCTGTTCATCCTGATCAGCGGTCTGTTCTTCTATGCATGGGGCGAACCAATCTATGTATTTGTACTGATCGCATCGACGATGATCGATTATTTTGCAGGTCTGGTCATTTATAAGGCAGGCGACCGTCAGGCACTTCGAAAGCTTGCACTGATCGTATCGATGGTCATGAATCTGTCTTTGCTTGGCTTTTTCAAATACAGCAATTTTATCATAGAAAATATTAATAACATATTCGGAACGCACTATGGTTCACCGACCTCTCTGCTTCCGATCGGTATCAGCTTCTTTACCTTCCAGTCCATGTCATATACGATCGACCCCTGTACCGGAAGAACATCTCTGTTCAGAAGAATCCGATCACCTTTGCAGCCTTTGTCACGCTGTTCCCACAGATCGTAGCAGGTCCGATCGTTCGTTATGAAGATGTAGCTGCCGAGCTGAATGAACGTGTGATCGACATCGACCTGATCTGGGATGGTATTCTCCGCTTCGCGGTCGGTCTTGGCAAGAAGGTTCTGATCGCAAATAATATCGGTGTTGTCTGGACAAATGTCAAAGCTATGGACTTATCCGAGCTTCCGGTTGCAACCGCATGGCTTGGTATTGCCGCTTATACCTTACAGATCTATTTTGATTTTTCCGGTTATTCTGATATGGCGATCGGTCTGGGTAAGATGCTCGGTTTCCATTTCCCGGAAAATTTCAATTATCCGTATATGTCGAAGAGTATCAGTGAATTCTGGCGCAGATGGCATATGACCCTCTCCGGCTGGTTCAAGAGCTATGTCTATTTTCCTCTGTGTGGCAGCCGTAAAGGACCCTCTTGCACGCACAATCTTCAATACCGCAGTCGTCTGGTTCTTAACCGGTGTCTGGCATGGTGCAAGCTGGAACTTCATTCTGTGGGGTTCTCTGTACGGTGTTCTGATCATTATAGAAAAGCTGGTTACAACTGCTCTGACAAAAGCAGGAAAGCAGGATATCTTTACAAAGATTCCTTCTATTATAAAAACGTGTTTATGCGATCGTCCTCGTCATGCTTGCATGGGTACTCTTTGATACATCAACGATCGCACAGGCATTCTCCTATATGGGACGGATGTTCCGCTTTGGCAGTAGCTTCTACGACAGTTATACCATATATATCCTTGTGAACTTCGGATTGTTATTCATCATTGCGATCATCGGTTCTACGGATCTGCCAAAGAAGCTGGCTGTTAAGCTCGCAGACAAAGTTCCGGCTGTTGGCAATTACGGAAGCGTCATTTTGATGGCGATTCTGATGCTGCTTTCCACCGCCTACCTTGTCAATGCAAGCTATAACCCATTTTTGTATTTCAACTTTTAAAAAATGAGCCATGCAGGATCTGCAACCCATATAGATGTTGGGAGCTTGCTCACAATCATCTATATGAGGTTCGGATGCTATACGGCGAATGCCGTAAATCGAGCCGTCAGGCGAGATTGGCATGGCGATAGCCTTTTCGAGCCGTCAGGCGAGATTGGCATGGCGATAGCCTATTCGAACCGCCAAGCGAGGTTGTCATGGCAAATGCTAATCAACCGAAGTTGGCATGACTGTTATATGTTTATAGAACTTTTGTGAGGTGATCCTTTATGCATAAAAAAATCGGAATTATCATATTTGCATGTATCATCATTGTTCTTCCCATTTTGACACTTTTTAAGCTGCCAAAAGAGAAAGCGCCTTTTTCCGAAAATGAAAATCGTTATCTGTCGGAATTTCCAACCGTCAATCTTTCTTCCATCAAGGATGAGACATTTATGAACGGTTTTGATGCCTGGTTCTCAGACCGGTTCCTATGGCAGGGAACAATGGATTTCAGCCATGAATGATTCTGAACGATTGATGGGCAAAACAGAGATTTCAACAGTATATACAAAAAGACGATCGGATGATGCAGGTACTTTCGGATTATGACGATATCGGTGCGGCATATGATGCTGATAAGATCCATACAAATCTTGCTGTCATTAACAGCTTCGCTGCAAAGCATCCGGAGATTCCAACCTACTTCATGCTGTGTCCGACCTCTGTCGGTGTCTATGGAAATTCCCTGCTGCCTTCGGCTGTTAAGAATGTATCAGTTGATGAAAAAAAGACATGATCGAATCCTGTTATAACGAACTATCCAGTGTGACACCGATCAATATATATAATGCCTTAAAGGAACATGATAGCGAGTATATCTATTATCGTACCGACCACCACTGGACATCCCTTGGTGCTTACTATGCATATCAGTCTGCCGGAGCAGAACTTGGATATACTCCTTATGAATTGAAGGATTTTACAAAGGAAACCGCCAGCACAGAATTTCAGGGAACCCTGTTCTCAAAGACCTTAGATCAGTCTGTTACAAAAGATGAGATTGATTTCTACACTCTGGCAGATAATAGTGCAACACCATCCATGACAACCTCGAATGGACTTGATAAAGAAGCTTCCTATGACTCCATCTTCTTCCGTGACTATCTGGATGTAAAAGACAAATATGCATCCTATACCGGACAGAACGTAGCGGTTGCAACGCTCCATCGAAACAACACAACGACTGCAGAAGCTGCATCCGATCCAAAAGATACAGCCGGAACTGACAAGCGTTCCATTCTGGTGATCAAAGACAGCTATGCCAATTCCATGATGCAGTTTCTGATCAACAACTACGATACCGTAACTATGATCGATCTCCGGTACACGAACCAGTCGATCAGCAATCTGGTAAACGTCGAAGACTACGATCAGGTTTTATTCTTGTATAACTGCATTACTTTTTCTGATGAAAATGACCTTATAAAAGCAGGCTTATAAAAATAAAGGTACTTCAGAATGTCATACAAATTATGTTAAACATTCTGAAGTACCTTTTACTTTATGAATAAAATATACAATCTGTTTCTAAATACCAAAGTTCTGAACGTAGTAATATTTATATCCACAATTGTCACTGGATACTGCTACAAATACACCAACACCAATTTTACTGAATAGTGGCAATTTCATATTTGCATCATGTCCCGGTGAATTTTTCCAGGCTGTCATTGCTGCATCTGCAGAAGGATAGCCGGCTGCAATATTTTCGCCATTCATTTCTGATGAAGCAGTAAAACACTGCGTACCATCCGGTCTTGTATGTGAGAAGGAATAAGAGCACTCATATGCTCGTACTCTTGCAGAATTCATCAAGCTCTGTGATCTTGTCAATTCATTAAGACCATTTGCCTTTCTGTATGCATTTAACTGACGGATGATCGTATTTTCTGCATCATAATCAAAATATCCATATACCTGCTTTGTACTGCCATTACTAAGCTTGATCGTATACCAGCCGGTTGCAGAATGTCCGGTTGTTTCTTTTACAGGTGTTCTGGAATCCGTAACAATTCCCTGTGAATTTACATAAATCTCTTTATCTGATGATATCCTATACCAACCGGATTTAGTAACACGTACACCATCGGAACCAAAAATACAACAGATATTTACCAATATATTTTGTTGTATTTCTCCACATTACATATTTGCCATTTTTGTATTCATAGCATTTCATGGACTCCACATAGTAGATTCTGGATGCCTTTCCGGTTACATCAAAGTAATAGATCTTGCCATATGCCTGTGCCCACTTGCTTCTGAACTTATCCCAGCCTTTCTTTGTGCTGACATAACATTTCCATGCACCGCCATCCTTCTTCAACAGATAATCTACGGTATCGGAACCCTTTTCGCCGACCAGTACATGACGATTATCATTGATCTTATACCAGCTATGCTTCGTCTGACGGATACCATTTGCACTGAAATAATACACGTTTCCATTTGCCAGACGAAGGGTATCATTCTTCACATACTTCCATTTACCACCGGAATACCGCTTTGCCTTTTTGCTGGCACCATAATAGATCGTGGTGACCTTGCCTTTTTGCATTCGCATAATACTGGTTATGTGAGATTGTCACCCAGACCTTTTTCTGCGCTTTCCATTTGCCATTCTTTTTCAGATAATAACGGAAGAACCCATTCTTCTTCACCAGCTTCTTCGTTACCTTGCCTGCCTTGCTGTAATATTCAAAACGACCGGAACTCTTCTTTACCCAGCCTGAACTTGCAGCAAGTTCTGCACTTTCATCTGAAACAACTGCACTGTTTTTCTTTTGTCCCTCCGATAAACTCTGTCGCTGCCATTGCAGGTGTTATACAGAAAGAACACACCAGCGCAACAAGTAAAATACTCATTGCCGCCTGCTTTAAGATGTTTTTCATACTCCCATCTTCCTTTCCTTTTTTTATTTTAAACCAGATATTTTCATCTGATCTGTTTCAACTATTATACCGGACATTTCTGCATCATATCCCTTCATTTGTAAATGGAGGTATAAAACTTTCTGATGCCGTTTCCCCTTCCTGGATGAAACCATTTTCTACACCGATCGAAATCGCATAATCAACCAGTTCATCATACTCCCGTTCCGTCAGTTTGCGGTTCAATTCCGGGAACTTCTCACCGATTCCCTCCATCGGAGTATACTGGTTCATAATGCTGATGTAAATATTATTTCCATATGTTTTATATAAGTAACGAATGACAGCCTTGGAATCCTCGATACATCCCGGAAGCTCCAGATGACGGACAATAACACCACGCTTCATGATGCCATCCTCGTCAAATGTCGTCTGATCTCCTCCAACCTGCCGTACCATCTCCGCCAGTGCCGTTTTCGCCACCTCCGGATAATCCGGTGCGTGACTGTATCTCGCCGCCAGTTCTGCCGACATATATTTAAAATCTGGCAGGTAAATGTCAATGTATCCATCTAACAGCTTCAGGGCATCGATCTCCTCATATCCACTGCAATTATAGACAAACGGAAGATTGAACCCCTGCTCCTTTGCCATATCGATTGCCTCTATGATCTGAGGAATAAAATGATCCGGCGTTACCAGATTGATATTATTGGCTCCCTGCTCTTTTAACTCAAAGAAGATTTCCGATAAGCGCTTTATCGTGATCTCTTTTCCATTCAAGCCCCCGGATATATCATGGTTTTGGCAATATGCACATCCAAGTGAACACCCGGAAAAGAATACCGCACCCGATCCGTTCTCTCCGGAAATGCAAGGCTCCTCCCACATATGCAATGCCGCCCTTGCGGCTGATATTGATAATGTTTCATTACATGCCCCTGTCTGTCCGTTTATGCGGTTCACCCCTGCATTTTCTCGGACACAGGTGGCAGCTTTCAGTAATTTTCTAAGTTTCATCCTATCTTTCCCACGATCGTCTGTGCGAATTCCTTCAGTTTTGATTCCGGCATATCCTCGATCTTACCTTCATCCATCAAGCCGGCAAGTGCCGGGTCGATCGGAAGCTTTACGACCGTCTCGATACCGAAACGATCCTGTATCTCCTCTACTTTACTCTCACCGAAGATGCTATGCTCTTTGCCGCAATCCGGGCATTTGAAATATGACATATTCTCAACCAGACCTAAGATACGGATTCCCATATCGTCTGCCATACGGACTGCCTTCTCCACAATAAGAGACACCAGATCCTGTGGTGTTGTAACAATAACTGCACCATCAACAGGCAGAGACTGGAATACCGTAAGCGGTACATCTCCGGTTCCGGGCGGACAATCAACCAGCATATAATCAATATCTCCCCAGACAACATCTGTATAAAACTGTTTTACTGCTCCCGCGATGATCGGACCGCGCCAGATAACCGGTGCCGTCTGATCTTCGATCAACAGATTGATCGACATCATCTTGATTCCGGTCTTTGTTTCAACCGCATACAGGAAATCGTCGCCTCTCTCCGGTTCTTCATTTATTCCAAATGCTGTCGGAATCGAAGGTCCGGTAATATCTGCATCCAGAACCGCCGTCTTATAACCAAGACGATTCAAGGTAACTGCAAGGGATGTTGTTATGGATGATTTTCCAACACCGCCTTTTCCACTGATAACCGCTATGATATGTTTGATCTTTGTTCCTTCATGTGGTACTTCAAGTAAACTCTGAGGAGCAGTTCTTGATGAACAGCTCTCTCCACAACTACTACAATTATGATTACAACCTTCTGCCATTTTCTTATACTCCAAATTTCATTTCATATTTTTTCAACTCTTACAAATACATATACTTTCTATATTAACCCACCATGTACTTATTCAAACTGACGGAACCATGCACATTCTTCCTCATTGCACTGTACGCCTTCCGGGTTTTTCAGATTAATATGAAATACATGTCCGCTGTCCGGATGTTCCTCTCCAAATGACCGGATCACGTGCCGGATACCCAGCGTCTCCATTCGTCCATCCAAATAAATGGTATGAAATCTCAGATTATCATTTACACTGTACATCAGATATGCCGGTGGAAAATCTTTCGTCAGATACTCAAGCTGTGAAAGAAACAATTTTCTCTGCTCTTCAGATACTGCATAACTTCCATCTTCCTTCTTCATATACCAGTCAGAAATATTATCCTCCAGTTTGTCCATCTCATATGCTCCGCAGTTCAGGCACACAGCCTTTGGAAGTCTGTCATATGTAAAGAAATCCAGCTTGCTCCGATACGCTGCATTCCCGGCAATAATACAGTAATTTGCCGTAAGCTGCGCTCCTGCTGAATCCCCCAGCATATAAAACTTTTCCATATCCAGATGAATCACCCCTGCATTCTCATGAATATATCGGATAAGATATGCCACATCTTCGATTGCTGCCGGATATTTATTCTGAGGTGCCAGTCGGTAATTAAAATTTACAACCGCAAATCCCTTTGATGCCAGATGGCAGCAATAATAACTATACAGCTCTTTATCTCCATAAAACCATCCACCGCCATGAACGCTGACGATCACCGGATATGTTGTCTGCGCATCCGGCTCAGCCGGATAATATATATCAAATAAACTGTTTGATGCATAACGTTCAGAATCAAGATTCGAAGCATCGTCCGGTTCATTATAATAGAAAATCCGACTATCTTTTTCCGATGTCTTTTCCCCCATAGTTCTCTGTGAAGCTAATAATTTAACTGCCTCACACCACTTCTGATGATCCGGCTCTTTTTTATAATCCAGATTCTTGATCTGAATTACATTATCCGGATATGCCAGCCCTTCATCCCGCTTTGCATCACTGGCACTCCATGCATGCCGCATATTTAACCACGCCGGAAGCTCTGCATTCTTATTTCCCTGCTCTATAATTTCCGAAACATTTTTCATGTTATTCTATCTCCTCTAATATCACATAATATATATGACTCTATCTTACTCTCTGACAAATACGAATGCAAGAAAACAATAAACTTCCAGTAAAGATTTAATTAAATTAAGCACGATTCTCTTGTAATCAATGGTTTTCTCGTGTAATATTTGACCATAGTAAAAAATGTATATGACAGAACAGGAGGCTTTTATATGAATAAACTAAAAACCATCTTTCGTTCCCTACACTGGAAAAATATCCTCGGGCTGACCATTGCCGGGCTTATCAATGCCTTCGGTATTACGATATTTTTAAGTCCTGTTAATCTCTATGACAGTGGCATATCCGGTACTTCCATGCTGCTAAGCCAGATCACTCCGGAACACCTGTCACTTTCTGTTTTCCTTATTATTTTAAATATTCCACTATTCTTATATGGCTGGAAAAAGCAGGGATCTACCTTCACCATCTATGCGATCTATGTAGTTGCAATCTACTCTCTGGGTGCATGGTTGATTACAGATGTCCTTCCTGTCGATGTCCGATTTGTATCTCCGCTTGCAGGCTCCGATCTGCTTCTGTGCGCACTCTTTGGCGGTCTGATCTCTGGTGCGGGAAGCGGACTTGCGATCCGTTTTGGCGGTGCAATGGATGGTATCGAGACACTTGCGATCATATTTGCCAAACGCCTTGGCATCACCGTCGGAACCTTTGTTATGGCATATAATGTAATGCTTTATATCATCTGTGGCATTATCCTGAACAGTTGGATCCTGCCTCTCTATTCCATCGTTACATATATGGCTGCACTTAAGACTATCGACTTTATCGTAGAAGGTATTGACCGTTCCAAAGCCGCCTATATCATTACAACGAAGCCACAGGAAATCTGTCAGGAACTCTCGGATACATTTTCCTGCGGTATAACGATGATCGATGCAAAGGGCTTCTATTCGGATCAGGAAAAGACCATGATCTACATTGTTGTAAACCGTTTCCAGATTGGAAAGATGAAGAATATTGTCCATGAACTTGACGATAAAGCCCTATGTCTCCATCAGCGAGATTGCCGAGGTTTACAGCTTTAACAAACAATAATATCTCAATAACTTATTTGCGCAACAGAAACAGGCACCGGTATTATCACCAGTGCCTGCCTTGCATAAATACTTATGTGTTTATATGCCTGTGAATTATTCAGCAAGCTTTTTTAAAGAGATATTTGATACTGTGATTGTAGATGCAGGGGTATCAACATCCGCAATCTTACCCATAGAGAGGAAGAATCCAGCATCAGTATCTGTCTCTTCATTCATTGTGAATGTAATGGTTTTTACAACCTCTTCATTCTTTGGAAGAACAATTGTTTCTCCACCATACCATTTATAAGTGTTGCTCATGAAATTCAATAATACCGTTCTTGCTTCGGTTGACTTTAAAGTAATACTTGCTTCATAGGTCTTTCCATTTTCCAATGCCAGTCCCGTCTGCTTCAACTGTACATTCCAGTCAGCAGTTCCAACATCTGATAATTCATAAGTGATAACACCCTTATCAACTGTCTGTGTTCCAACAGCATCACCCATAATACCACCTTCCCAGTTTGAAAGTCCATTGTCTCCCTCTGAGAAATCTGCGTTCTTGATCAGATTCACATCTGACTCCGTCTCATCAACCTTTGGAGCATCAATTTTCTCAAGAATAATATCATCAATACAGATTCTATGCTGCTGTTTGATCTGAACACCGCCTACAGCACCCATAGAAATACTTAAAATTGTTCTAGGATCACTCTTGTTCTTCATCTTGAACTCAACAACAATAGACTGATATTCATCTGTAAGATCAACTGTCTTTGATCCTGAATATGGTGTCCAGTCATCATCAGATGAACCATCTCTCTGAAGTGCAACCATAAGCTTACGGTTCATATCTGATTTTGCCTTTAATGATAGTCTGTACCACTGACCTTCTTCAAGACTAATATTGTTCTGCTTTAACTGGATCATCCAGTCCTGAGCACCTGTATCCTTGATCGTAAAATCTGCTGCACAATCTTCTGTCTGACTGTCGACTACATAAGATACATCTGTGCTGCCTTCTGCATATACTTCGTAACCGGAGAAACCTGCCTTAAAACTTCCGTTCTTAATCAGTGTATTTTCAACAACGCGAACATTGTCCAAATAGATCGTTCCCTTATTTCCAAGGAAATATGTTATCGTCTTAAGTGCATCAGTTAACTCTTCCGGTGTTTTAAATACATAGTTAAATGTCTGTTTGTCTGTTGTTACATCTGCAGTAAATGTTTCACCTGCAATAACTACATCAAGCTGCATATCTGTATCTGCCTGTGCGTCAAAGCTCAATGCATATTCTGTCTCACTGTTAAGTGGAAGACCATCCTGTGAAAGGATTACATCCGCTTTATTCTTTGTATCAGCCTTTACCATAAGACGACGGCCATCTGCCAATCCTGTTACGCTAACTACTGCCTGGCAGTTATTTGTCACAGTCCAGTCACCGAGACGATTCTTACCTTCCTGAAAACCACCATTGTAAATATAGTTACCATCTGATAAAGGTTTTTTACTATTATCAATTTCCTTCTGTGCTGTCTTTTTAATTGATACATTTGTAATGTATACAGTAGCTGTTGAATCTGTAGCACCGAAATTGAACTCCAGACGTGCATTTGCATCCGGCTTATCCATCATGGTGTATGTATAAGTATAGGTCTGCTTCTCTGTTTTCAGGTCAACAACCGTATCATTCAGATAACGCTTGTAGGAACGATCTGGTGCAGATACATCTACTTTCATAGTACGTGCTTCATCTGCCCATGCATCAAATGTTACTGTATATTCGCCACCTTTTTCTGCAGGAATTGATGGCTGAACAAGCTGAATACTGTAATCAACTGTTCCTGCATTATCTGTATGTATTTCAATTGTCTTGTCATTAATAACTGCATTTCCTTCTCCTTCTAAAGTGGTAAGGAATTTCCAGTCTATGTCATCTGTGAGATCTTCTGTCTTAGCAAAATCTCCATTGTTTACATAGTTTCCATTTGCATCCGGATCACGGATAATTACTTCGTTAACAGGTTTTTCTACATCTTCATTGTAGCTGTCCTTCTGATATACTTTTACATAATCAATACTATAACTCTGAGTATTGATATAATCTGCATCATCATCCGGATATCCAACCCATGATCCACCAACTGCAAGATTTAAGATCATGTAAAATGGCTGATCAAATGGTGCCGGATAAGCAACCTCTGTCTCACCTTCAACTGCTGTGAACCAGTCACTTGTCTCATGATATTTTACTCCATCTACATACCATGTGATTTTACCTGGCTGCCAGTCGCATGAAAATGTATGATATTCATCTGCAAAATTTCCATCTTCTAATGTATATGTCCCCTGTTTTTCAGCATGTGGACTTCCATAATGAATCGTACCATAAACCTTATTTGTTTCCTGACCCATAACTTCCATAGCATCAATTTCTCCACATCTTGGCCACTGTCCATACAGATTTTCATCTGTTGGCATCATCCAGAAGGCCGGAAGGAAACCTTTTCCGCTTGGAACCTTAGCTCTTACCTCAAACAATCCATATGTAAAATCATGCTTACCCTGAGTATTGATTCTTCCTGAAGTAATAGAATATGAACCATCTTCATTCTTTGTCTTGACAGGCTGGATAACCAGCTTTCCATCCTTTACATATACATTCTGATCAGACTTTACATATGCCTGTAATTCACTGTTTACCCATCCTGGTGCATGCTCTTCATAATTCCAGTCATCCTCATTTAACGCATCACCATCAAAGTCATCTTCCCATTTCAGATTATATCCATCATAAGAAAGCTTGTTGTCTTTGTCGTCCGGCTTATTTGGGGTCTCTGGCTTGTTTGGTGTCTCCGGCTTGTTTGGTGTCTCCGGCTTGTTTGGTGTCTCTGGCTTATTTGGTGTCTCCGGCTTGTTTGGTGTCTCCGGCTTGTTTGGTGTTTCTGGTTTATTGGATGGCTTGGTGGTCTTCTTTTTAATAGTAATTTTACATTTTGCCTTCTTTCCGCTGCCATCTTTAGCCGTAGCTGTAATTGTAACCGTTCCAGCCTTCTTACATGTAACAACACCCTTCTTACTTACTGTTGCAACCTTCTTATTGCTTGAAGTAAACTTTACACCCTTTACACTGGTTTTTTTAGGTGAAACTGTTGCTTTTAATTTTACCTTCTTGCCAACCTGTGTTTTCACCTTGCTTTTATTGACCTTTACAGATTTAACAGGTGTTCCAACAATAACCTTCAAAGTTGTCTTTTTCTTCTTATTCACCTTGCTTCTTACTGTTATAGTTGCTTTTCCCTTTTTCAGTGCTTTGATTTTACCGGTTTTACTTACCGTAGCAACCTTCTTATTTGAAGATTCATAGGTTACCTTTTTACTGATTTTTCCATTTACAGTTACTTTTGTTTTCAACTGGTATGATTTTTTTGCTTTTAAAACAAGTGTTTTTGTCTCCAGGCTTTACAATCGATACCATCTTGATTGTTCTTTTTTTGTTGTTGCAGCCATAACCGGCATCTGGATGGTGCTTACCAAAAGAGTAAGAGCCATTAAAAAAGCAATAATCTTTTTTGCATTTTTCATAAATACATACCTCCCGTATAGATTTTTATTATGCAAATAGTATAAGAAGATTACAGTTTTCTTTATATCGTTTATATTACTTTTATATCGTTTTATTGACCATAGCCATGTTTTATGATACAATTTATACAAATTTACTAATAGTCATTTTGTTTTATCTGTCATATTTACTATATAGTCTTATGACTGCTTTATACGAATGGGGATAGGATATGCAACTAAAAAAGAACTTGTATACCGAGAATTTGTTCAAAGGGAAAATAATCTTCTGCGGGCTCCATACAATCCGGAGGTTTCCTTTTTTATGCAGCGATAAAAGAAGGAGATGTAGCAAAGGTTAAACAGCTGTGTCAGGAATCCTTATTAGATAAAGAAGGATTAGGCACCTTGTCCGACCACTATCTTCAAAACATAAAATACCATTATGTCATTACAACAGCAATTATTGCACGTTACTGCATTGAAGGTGGTATGGAATTGTCAAATGCCTACAGTCTGAGCGATTTCTATATCCAAAAAGCGGACCGTTGCAAAACGCCAGAGGAAGTTGCAGCACTTCATCCTGCCATGTGTATGGATTATGCGAAACGAATGCGAAACCTTCGAAAATCCAAAAATATCATCACTCCATATTGCTGTCTGTCTGGATTATATCTATGATCATCTTCATACTCATATCACAGCAGAACAGCTTGCTAAGCTGACAGGATTAAATATCTCCTATCTATCCCGGCTTTTTAAAAAGGAAACCGGTCAGACAATCAGCAACTATATTCGTGATAAAAAAATTGAAACAGCGAAAAATATGTTACTTTATTCTGATTTCTCGCCTTCTGAAATTGCATCAATTCTGGCATTTCCCAGCCAGAGTTATTTTACAGAAGTATTTCGAAAGACAACTGGAGTCACTCCAAGAAAATATCAGGAATCTTTTTTACGAACAACTGCCCTTGGAAAATAATACAACAACTATCTGTGCATATCTTGTGTTATACTGGATATGCACATTTTATATTGTAAGCTTATTTCAAGGAGGCACATATGTCTGTATTATCATCTATAGAACCACAAAATGTATTTCATTATTTTGAAGAAATCTGCTCCATCCCACATGGCTCCGGTCATACCGATGCGATCAGTAATTATCTGACAGCATTTGCCGAAGCGCATGAACTGAAATATATCAAAGATGCTTCCAACAATGTCATTATCTTTAAGCCGGGAACCTCCGGCTATGAGACTTCTGCCCCTGTCATACTGCAGGGACATATGGACATGGTTGCTGTGAAAGAAAAGGACTGCCCGATCAATATGGATACCGATAGTCTGAAACTCAAATTGGAAAATGGCATTATCAGCGCAGAAGGCACGACCCTTGGCGGTGATGATGGAATCGCTGTCGCATTTGCACTTGCAATACTCGACTCCCACGATATTCCACATCCACCATTAGAAGCTGTCTTTACGGTTGACGAGGAGATCGGTATGCTCGGTGCGGCAGCTCTTGACTGTTCGCCACTCTCATCCCGTATCATGTTAAATCTTGATTCCGAAGACGAAGGCTATCTGCTTGTCAGTTGTGCAGGCGGCGCAACCGCAGATGTTCAGATCCCCGTTATATGGGAAAATACGAACGAAAAGGCATCGGCCTATAAACTCTCTGTCTCACATGCCTGTGGCGGTCATTCCGGTGTCGAGATCAACAAGCAAAAGTGCAAATGCCAGCAAGGTGCTGGGACGTGTTCTGAACGCACTTGCAAATGATTTTGATATGAAATTATCCACGCTCTCCGGCGGTTTAAAAGATAACGCCATCCCGACCGATGCAGAAGCTGTCGTTATCTTTTCTGATACCGATATGTCTGACATAAACACACCAGACCATGCAAATATTCCAGCAAATTCTGTGCACTCAAGCCTTCAGGATCTCATCTCCAAATGGAATCAGATCATCCGTCATGAATACACCCATACAGACCCGGATATCTGTATCACCTTAGAGCCTGTTGATCTTCCGGCAGCCACAATGACGGATACATCTACCCATACCGTGATCGATGTCTTAATGACTTATCCAAATGGTGTCCGGAAAATGAGCAAAGATATCGCAGGGGCTGGTTCAGACTTCCCTGAACCTCGGTATCCTGTCAACGATCAAACCAGACGATCAATCAACAAATGGCATGGTATCTTTTAAAAGCTCCGTCCGAAGCAGTATCGGAAGCGAAAAAGATGCTCTGCTTAACAGCCTGAAATCTCTTGCCACTCTTGCAGGCGGAACACTGACAGTAACCGGAGATTATCCCGCATGGGAATACCGGGAAGATTCTCCGCTTCGCGATCTGATGGTAAAAATATTCAAACAGCAGTATGGAAAAGAACCTGTAATACAGGCACTCCATGCCGGTGTAGAATGTGGAATCTTTGCTTCTAAACTTCCGGGACTTGACTGTGTATCCTTCGGACCGGATATGGACGATATCCACACAACCAACGAATCCATGAACGTGGAAAGTGTCCGCAGAACATGGAAATATACCTTAAAGATATTGAAAGAATTGAAATAATATATCTTAAAAAAAGGAGCTGACACCTAACAATTCTATTGTTATCGTGTCAGCTCTTATCATAAAAAAGAATCTTTACCTTCATTTTCATAATTACCCTCCCTTATTCCTCTCTCAGATCCCTTAAGATTCTTTGTCTTTTTAATTGAATAACATCCATAAAAATTGCCACTATCTGAATAAACAGAACAAATGCAAGCACCAGTGCTATGCTTTTCCAGCCATCAACTAACACAATATTTTTTGTTATTTCTGACAAATATAAGCGGCACAAAAGTGTCACCTATAAAGACAGCTACAATAGATACAACAATTCCCTGACCAATCTTGGTCAGAAGCATCGGCAAAATAATACTGCTGTCTGTGCGGCCAATTGCCTTCAGGATGGCAAAGTTGTGTCTGCGTCGAACGAATGTCAGTGCATGAATATATAAAACTGCCAGGAAATTAATTACCATAATGATTACAAAAATTCCATAAGTACCACCCTGAATCGTTTTCTTATTATCCTGATCCCGGATGTAATCTGTCAAAGTATCAAAAAAAGAATATTCATATACAGGTGCATGTGTATTCAGAAACTCTGCTGCCTTTAACTCATAACCCGACTTTACATTTATATTAATAAGTACATTTGTATAATCGAATTGTTTTTTAAACAGCTCTTCAGGAACAATGATAGCGATTCCATTCTGATCCTTCCAGTTTAAGAATCTGCTTCTTCCGAAAACCGGTACTTCTCCCTCTGAAAATACCGGTCCTTCTTCCTCCTGACGACTCGCATACTTTAGTGTATCCGGGATATCATTTAAAATACAATCTTCTGTATTCTTATAATTATCAATTATGATCACTCCTCCAGATTGGACAAACTTATTATAGCTGACCTCCTGTGACATCTCTATTTTTCGGTTATATTGTTTTTCACTGACACCAACAATCTCACACCACACACCCTTTTCATCATCTGAAAATATCAAATCATCTGCATAGTCCATATTGATAAGAGAAGGATCAATGAAAAACTCACCCATAGTATCATAAACCTCATCATAGTAGGAAACGCCCGGTATCAGATTTTCAAAATCGTCCATATGACTGACATCATCGGATATTAGTGAAAACTGTACATCCTGACTTTCCTCAGACAATAACTGATATGATACATAACGATTTACCATAAGAACCAGCATCGTTACCATTCCGATCAAGACAAGAGACAGGAATGAAAATACCTTTTCATAATCTCCGGTATCCCGAATGGAATACCGCATCATGATATTTCCTTTTTCAGATCCACGTTTATCCTTTACCTTATAATTGTTCTTTCCACCTTTCATAATATCGATCATTTTCATTCTTGAACGATATATTAATACAGGACAGATTCCAACTATAAAATCAATACACAGATTCCCCAAATGACCATATATGAAATTGGCTGGAACTGTGGAGCGAAATGTTCCAGTGGGATGGTTCGTAATGACTGTATAAGCTTAAAGATCAAAATGGTAATATATCTTCCAAGTATAAGTCCAAGCACACATCCAATAATTATCAGAATGAAACCCTCCAGGAAATATGCCGAAAAAATATAGCTATTTGAAAATCCAAGACTCATTAGGATTCCCTGCTGATTACTTCTTTCACTCATATACGACAGGAAAATATGAATACCAAGAATGAGTGAAGTAAGTATGATTAGTATGATAAAACCCATGAGGAGTTGTCCAATATTGGTATCCTCCAGCCCGCCTGATCTGTCAATCTCTATCGCATTCAGATCTCCATTTGTAATCATATGGTATCCTTCCATAAATCCATGGGCGGTATCACGATTAAAAATCTGTTTGGAACTCAGATCCATATATTTTTTTATTGCTTTATATCCCGGCTGATAGTCCCGTCGATCATTAAAATGAATATAGATGTTGTATAAATTTCCCCGTATACTTCCATTTACGATCGCAACCTTATAGACATCCTGTGTACTATAATCATAATCATTTAAAATTCCACTAATCGTATAGGTCTGATCCTTGAAGGTAACTGTGTCTCCCAGATCAAATTGTTTTGCAATATATACATTTTTGTATTTGGCTGTTGCCGATATAGCAATCTCATTTTCTTTTTGGGGAAAAATGCCCTTTTCTAATTGGTAATGATTCATAGTGATCGAAGCTGCATCACTATCCACGATGCATAATTCATTATTTACATTTGCAACTATTTTTTCTACACCAAGTGTTGCCTGATCCTTATACTGCTCCAATATCCAGTCACGAACCTTATATGTTACATTATGTAAAGTAATATTATATTCTCCATTTGTCTGATACGCATTTTGCAGCCGCATATCCTGAAATGATATATATGCATTGATCGAGAAAAAGATAAGCATAACAGAAAAACAAATACTTATAATTGCCCGAACCGCTTTTTTCCTGTTGTGCAGGATATTGTGAAATATCAATCGGCACTTCATATTGTTTCCCCTCCTTAATTCTGCTGGATTCTTCCGTCAACAAGATGAATACAGTGATCTGCCTGCTTTGCAATATCAGCATCATGCGTCACCATGAGCAAAGTCATGCCATATTCATTTGTTGTCTGTTTCAACAGATCAATGACACGTCTGCTGTTCTCCGAATCCAGATTACCGGTTGGTTCGTCTGCCAGAATGATCCTGGGTTGATTGATCAATGCCCTCGCGATTGCAATCCGTTGTTGTTGTCCACCTGATAACTGATCCGGATATTTATTTAAAAGATCTTTTATATCTAATTGTTCTGTCAATGTATCAAAATAATCCTTCTTACATTTCTTTACACATTCATTTGCGATCATAATATTATCCCGACATGTAAGAACCGGTATTAACTGAAAAAACTGGAATACCATTCCAATCATTTCCCGACGATATCGTAAACAGTCTTTTTTACCATAGTCCAATATATTCCTGTCTTCAACCAATATGCTTCCAGAATCCGGCTTATCAATCAATCCGATCATATTTAATAATGTTGTTTTTCCGCTTCCACTTTTGCCTGTAATAACTGTAAATGTATTTTCCTGAATATCTGCACTAACGTCATTAAGCGCCAGACAACAGGAATCTCCTTCTCCATACTTTTTTGTCAAATGTTCTATTTTTATCATGATATCCACCTCTCTGCGCTCAATATTTTTATTTAACAAAAGCACGTCATATTTTTCCATTTACAGTCGATTTTTTCTTATTATAAACAACATGGAAAATATGACGTGTTTCATTATTTGAAGAATCACTTTCTACTTTTAGCCCCTCTAGCTAACCCTATGCTTATTGGCAAAAGCCGCTAATCCTTCAGGCTCTTCCGGCTGATAATACTTATTTCTACATATATCAGATACCAGTGGTGCGATCACCATAGCCACGGCACAGAGTTGTGCGCCAAACTTACAGATTAGTTTGGTTACTGTCTTCTTCATAAGTATCTCCCCCTTTCTTCTTTTTTGCCCTTTAATCACAACGGCTAAAGCCCAAACCGTGTCTTTATTTTAGCACATCTTTTTCAAATTGTGACGATTTTGGAGTGAGTGGTCGAAATTCGGGAGTGAACGGTAATTTTTGTACCATTCACTCCCGAATTTCGACCACTCACTCTAAAAAAATACATTTTTTACTATTTCATGTTATACTGATTTTATTAATAAAAAGGGGGATTTTTGCTGATGAAACAACCCGGAACATATCTGGCAGATATATTAACAGAAGACGGACAGATACCCAAAAAGAACAACAATCCATATATGCTTATCTCTTTGACTATCTGATCGAGTCTCTCTTATATGATATCATAGTTCTTATCTTCGGTCTGCTCGTCCATCGATTTGGCATTACCATTTGCTATCTTCTGGTTACTATCCCGATCCGTCATTTTGCCGGAGGCTTCCATGCAAATACAAGACTTGGGTGTACCCTGCTTTCATATGGCATTTATCTGGCGACTGTTTTCTCGGTCCGGTTCTTGTACCATATATAGAACCTGTCGGGCTGCTTATTCTATATCTGATTTTCTGGGGTATGATCCTCCCTGTTGCACCGGTTGATACAAAGAACAAACGATTATCTGTAGATCAGCGAAAAAAATTATTTCACCGATGTATAATAACCTGTATAATTATGAGTATCCTTATGATCGTCCTCTATATATGCAGACAGATACTTTTTATATGGGAATGGTTACAATCTGTATGATGGAAGGCGTAATAAGTGTATACATCGGTATATCTGGAAAAACAGGAGGAATTTATGACCTTTCGACTCGGCATCTGTGATGACACTCAGTTAGATATTGCCTGTCTGACAGAACACATTAAGCATTATATGATATCTTACAATATCCAATTTGAAATCGAATCATTCCAATCCGGCGAAGCCCTTTTACAGGCACAGCGGAAACATCCATTTCAGATTCTTCTGCTGGATATCGAAATGCCCGGAATCAATGGCATGACGATTGCAAGATATCTGCGTGATGAATTATATGATGAATCATTTATTGTATTTGTAACATCCTATCCTGAATACATGCAGGAAAGCTTTGAAGTACAACCATTTCAGTTTCTTACAAAACCGGTAAGCTATGTAAGAATTGAAAAATTACTGTCTGATATTATCCGTCGTTATCAACATTCACACATAACTAAAATTGTGATCGATACAAATGGAGAAGAACATCTGATCCCCGTTAATAACCTTTTTATATATTCAGGCAGTGAAAGGTGAAAAACGGTATCTTGAATATCATCTGACTGATGCTATTCTATATGGCGAGGGAACCATTCAGGAATGGGAAAATCGTCTGGCAACACACAGCTTTTATTCAACTTATCGTGGATATCTGATCAACATTGGTCATATCCAGATCATTCAGCAGACACATGTTTTAATGGATAATGGTGAACAGCTTCCGATCAGCAGAAGAAAGATAAGTCCATTACAGCAGTTATATGCAGATCGAATCATACATGTATTAAACTAATTATTTTTATAGAGGAAAGAGAATCAATGTCAACATACATTACATTGTTAAGTTCTATAATTGATAACATCGTATTATATTTATACTTTCAGACGATGTTTGAAAAAAGAAAAAGATAAAGTACGCTTTTACTGGCTGATACTTGCATTTTTATTATCTGATTTTATCTTCTGGAAGATAACTGCGCCTTTTAATGGTGATGTATCAAACATGGTTACCTTTTTCCGTACCTCACTGACAAATCTGAGGACCTTTCTTCTCTCTTTCTTTTTTGTCTCCGGGTTTATTTATCGTGTATTGGTAATTGTAAGCTACTCCATTATAATCTCAATCTGTGAGGAGCTTGCCTACTATATTATTGCTCATTTTACGGATGTTACGATCCAATTCGACACCCTCCCTGAGATAACATTTACATCCATTTCTTTTATATGTGATCTGTTAATAATCTTGATTATCATGATTATTCACATTATTAAGAAGAAAAAAGCCGGTGTAAAGTCAAAAAAAAATATGCAGCACTTCTGATTCTTATTCCAGCCTTATCCTGCATATTGGTTCTATTGCCATCCTTTTTCCACATGAATAAAACCAACCCTGATGCTTACCTGATCCTTGTTATCTTTCTGCTTATTATTAATATCGTAAACTACATTCTTCTTTCAGAGCGTCTTAAAAGCTGAATCACTTGCCCAGGAAGCAGGACAGCTTACCGAGCAGGTAAACTATCAGCGACAGAAATACCAGCAGCTTGGAGATGCCTATAAAAACATTCGTGGATTCATGCATGATATCAAGAAGCATTTATTCTATATTGAGACCTGTGTAAATGAAGAACACTATGATCGTATCATTCCATATGCAAGAGAAACCATGTCCGATCTGGAAGCCAGATATTGTACTGTAAATACAGGAAATCTGGTCATCGACGCTTTTATAAGCAATCTTATGCTTCGGACTGCCCGACACAACATCAAACTCACAACCAAACTAAAAATCGACAATGACCTTGTTCCATGTGACGATTATCATATGACTATTATTCTTGGAAACCTGTTAGATAATGCATTAAATGCCTGTCTGGAAGAACAGAGTGGAGAAATCAATATCAATATTCAGACGATTGAACATACCTTTACGATCTATATTACAAATACCTACCATTTTCCTATTGGAGAAAAACCACCGGAAGATATAGAAAATCTGGACTTTATTCATGGATATGGTTTGAAGAATGTAAAAAATTCTGCTGAAGCCTGCGGCGGATTTTGCCTGATCAATTACGAAAATGGAATCTATTCCGTAACGGTTATTATTCCTGAAAAAAAGAGAACTACCTGAATCAAAAATATATATTCCTAAACCGAAAAAAAGCCCCAACCCAGCAGCTTCAAATATCTGCCAAATTAGGACTTTTGTAGTGGGCCGCCGGGGGCTCGAACCCCGCACACCCTGATTAAGAGTCAGGTGCTCTACCAAATGAGCTAGCGGCCCGAAGTCTTTTTTAATTTGTTATCTCGCCGACAACGAAATTGATTATATAACATAGTTTATCCAAATGCAAGCATTTTTTTCAAAAAATTTTAACTTTTTTTAATATCGGTTATTTGCATAGATTTTATGCGGATTTTTGTACTTTTTCCCTATTGATTTTTATCTTCTTCTATTGTAGCAGTGCGGTTTCTTTTCTCTATTACAACAATCCTGATTTAAAATCTTTTTTACTTCCTCATACCCCTTATACAGGCAGACACACCACCGGTTAAATCCTTTATTACAATAACTACGGGCTGTCACTTTTTTCTGAAATTTCTGATTCCGCATCGTTCACCCCTCCAAACCGAATTACTTTTTTCATCCATCAACGCCTTCCATCCTTCCGGTAAAAAAGTCCTCTATAACACATTATATGAAGAAACTGAAATAAGTTCCTTTATTTCGCAGATTTCCTTATGAAAACCCACGAAAAAACATAAAAAAAGCCGCCCTGCTATTTACTTTAAAACCCTAATATTGATATAATGGAACAATGAGCAATGCAGAATTATATATATGTAGAACGAGCGGAAGCTTGCTTACGGCGAGTTCTATATATATGTAATTCTATAGTGCGAAGCACTACAACGAGCCGTCAGGCGAGGTGGGCATTGCGAATTGACCACATGGTGGGCATTGCGATCCACCACAAAGCCGTCAGGCGAGGTGGGCATTGCGAATTGACCACATAAGTGGGCATTGCGAATTGACCACATGGTGGGCATTGCGAATTGACCACATGGTGGGCATTGCGAATTGACCACATGGTGGGCATTGCGAATTGACCACATGGTGGGCATTGCGAATTGACCACATGGTGGGCATTGCGAATTGACCACATGGTGGGCATTGCGAATTGACCACATAGTGGGCATTGCGAATTGACCACATAGTGGGCATTGCGAATTAAGATTATTTTGGAGGAACACCCTCGTGAGACTTAGAAACGTAAAAGGCTCCAGAGAGACAATTGCCGACAACAAATATGTCGTGCATAACGAAGAAAGCATGAAAGGCAAATGGAGCGAATTTTTTGGAAATACAAATCCTATCCACATCGAGATCGGTATGGGAAAAGGACAATTTATTATGGAGCTTGCCAGACAGAATCCGGATATCAACTATCTCGGTATCGAGAAATATTCCAGCGTTCTGGTGCGCGCCATCGAGAAACGTGAACAGGAAGAAGGCATGACAAATCTTTATTTTATAAGAATGGATGCCGAATATATCGAGAATGTCTTTGCAGAGAATGAAGTAGCAAATATCTACCTGAACTTCTCTGATCCATGGCCAAAAGATCGCCATGCCAAGAGACGTCTGACTTCAACTCACTTTTTCGAACACTACGATCATATTCTTGCGCCGGACGGACGCGTTATGTTCAAGACAGATAACCGCCCATTATTTGACTTCTCCTTAGAGCAGGTTCCGGAAGCAGGATGGACACTTGAAAACTACACATATGATCTGCACCATTCCGAATACAACGAAGGAAATATCATGACAGAATACGAAGCAAAGTTTTCTGCTCTTGGTACTCCGATCAACCGGCTGGTTGCATATCGAACAAAGAAATAGCATTGGAGAATAACCGTTCATGAAGATAAGAAAGAACCCGAAGAAAAACAGGACAAGACATGCAATTCCTGTCGTTATCCTGTCCACTGTTCTGTTATTTACCATGAGCGTTTTCTATATAGACAGCACGTCATCCTCTGCTGCCGGAACAGACCATTTGTTTCTTCCAGACAGTACAGTTACGAATACGGCATCTGATGACTCTACAAACGAAGGATCAGATAACAGCACAGATGAGGATGGAACAACTGAATACTTAGTTACAACCGAGTACCCTGACGAACCGGGCAAAGCACCGGAGCTTGCATCCAACTATGCCATCGTACTGGATGCAAATACTGGGAATATTCTATATCAAAAAAACGCTTTTGATAAACAGTACCCGGCAAGTATTACGAAGCTTTTGACCTTCTTACTTGCCATTGAAAATACAAAACTGACCGATACTGTAACAATGTCACACGATGCCGTCTTCGGCATTGATCGAGGAAGCAGCCATATCGGTCTGGATGAAGGTGAACAGATCACTATGGAGGATGCCCTCTATGGTATGATGCTGGAATCCGCAAATGAAGTTGCATGGGGCATCGGAGAATTTGTCTCCGGTGGGAGCATCGAAGATTTTGCTAAGATGATGAATGAACGTGCAGTCGAACTTGGCTGCCTTGGCACTCATTTTGTAAATGCAAACGGCCTGCCGGATGAGAATCACTATACGACCTGTTATGACATGGCGTTAATAACCAAAGCCTGTCTGAAACACGATGAATTCCGTAAAATAACAGGTACCAGAAATCACGTCATCGGACCGACAAATATCTGTGAGGAAGAACGTCAGCTCTGGCAACACTGCAAGATGACAAATCCTGACAGCAAATATTACTATGAATACTGTGAAGGCGGTAAGACCGGCTACACAAACGATGCATTAAATACCCTTGTTACCTGGAGTAAAAAAGGTGATACAGAACTGATCTGTGTTCTGATGAACTGCAACGGTGCGGCAAATACCTACACTGACAGCAAAGCCATCTATGAGTATTGCTTCCGGAATTATAGTCTCCAGACCCCTCTGGCCGACTATACCTTTGACAGCACCCAGACATCACAGACGCTTGATTATCTGAACTCCTATTACAAAGCTGATTCCGGTTCTGATATTACATTGCAGGTTGATAAGGACTATAAACTGAATTTCAATAAAAATGATGATATTAAGAAATTAACTTACAGTATCGAATATAACAAAGAACCGGTAAAAGATGGTGATACTTTATACCGTGGGGCATCTGATCCTCTCCTATGGAGGAAATATGATCGGAACAACAGATCTTACCGTAACCGGCTATAATCCGGATGGTAAACAGCTGTCATCAAAAAACACGGAGAATGCAGCTGATACTACAGTTGCAGCTCCAATAACAAAAAAAAGAAACTATTAATCCGTCCGTTATGGATCATTTTTGCAGCTCTGCTTCTTCTTGCCATATTATTTGTGATCTAGCTGATCCATATAAAGAAGGCAAGAAAACGTCAGCGATGCGATTCAGGCAGCAAGAAGAAAACAATATGAAGAACGCCGACGACAGCTGCAGGAAACATTTTGATAATGACCTTGACGAATAAGGTACAATAAAAACAACAAAACCTCTTATCGGTTATAGAGGAGAATGGAGAATATCATGGATATTTCAACAACGGAAAATCTGAAAACAGTGCGGGATTCCAATCAGGAAATGCTGGACTACTTCAACGGATTGTATGTAGCGAAGCTGGAACAGATCCAGTCTTTAAAAACAGAGCAGTTTGAATTGAAGATCAAAATTGATGAGCTTATGAAAACACTGGAGGTCTATTCCTTTAAAAAAACAGTGCCGGACATAATGTTTTTTCTCCATTTTCTACAACGACTACAACGCAGGAGGAAAAAGCAGCACAGATTGAACAGGAATTAAAAGAACTAAATGCTTCTGATGCTGAACTTACGGCAAATATCCATAGCTTACAGGCTGATGCTGACGAGCTGAAAAGCAGGATCACTCTCCTTCATACAGCGACCAGAAAACTGGATACTTTCTTGGACGAACTGGCAGATGAATTCACCAAAAAGAATCAACTGCACTTGAAGATGATGAATCTACCGAAGAAAATCTTCCGGTTATCAATCATGGATTCAATATCTTGCGTCTGAAGAAATACGATCAGGACAAATTGGTACAGACCCTACATACCGATATTCTGGATCAGCTAGATCGAACCAGACATACTCTGGATTCCCTGTCATGGTTGATCAAATCCGATATCAACCGGGCAACAGTCACCCTTGATGAACTGATTGAAAGGACAATTTCCATGAAAGATTCTCTGAATGCTATCCTTTCAGGACTTACCGGGGACATCGATACGTCTGTACCGATTGAAACCTTGTTAAGGGATACCATTTTCCGATATAAAGACACTCACCCGGAATGTGTCATTGAATCTGACATTGACTGTCCGGACGCTTCGATCGAGATTCCGGAAATTATCACAATCAGTCTGATCCGTATACTGTGTGAATGTCTGGACAATGTATATAAGCATGCAAATGCAAATCGTATTGATATCAATATTCAGATTCTTAGCGATCAGATATCGGTACATATCAACGATAACGGCATCGGCATTGATAAGAATTACAGTCACACCTCTCCATGGAACAGTGGACTTCACCGCATTCAGGAGCTTATTTATCTGTTAAATGGACAACTTAAGATAGATGGTGATATCATCAGTGGAACAGATATCCGTTTTTCTATCCCAATTGAAATAATGTAGATTATGGGTTCTCCCCCTTAATTATGAAATGAAAGAAAAATAAGGACATTTCCTTAATATATAAGAAAGAATTTGAAAGGACAACCTTAATTATGAAAGAAAAAATCGTAAATCTGATTGCAGATCATGTAGAAGGCATGACTGCTGAAGAAATAGCAACCTTTATTGAGATACCACCAAAGCAGGAGCTTGGTGATTATGCATTTCCTTGCTTCAGACTTGCAAAGACTATGCATAAAGCACCAAATCTGATTGCAGCCGATATCAAAGAAGCTATCGGTGATGTTGATTTTCTCGATAAGATTGATGTTCAGGGTGCATATCTGAACTTCTTCGTAAAGAAAGATATCTTTGTCCAGACTATGATCGAAGCTGCATTAAAGGACAACTTTGGTGGTTCAGACGAAGGTGCAGACAAGGTTATCTGTATCGATTACTCCTCGCCAAACGTAGCAAAGAACTTCCACGTTGGACACCTCAGAACTACTATCATCGGTAATTCCCTCTATAAGATCTATTCCAAACTCGGCTATAAAGTAATCCGTATCAACCACTTAGGTGACTGGGGTACACAGTTTGGTAAGCTGATCGTTGCATATAAGAACTGGGGCACAAAGGAAGCAGTTGAGAAAGATGGCGTTGCCGAGCTTATGCGTCTCTATGTGAAGTTCCATGAAGAAGCAGACAAGAATCCGGAGCTTGTAGATGAAGCAAGAGCATGGTTCAGCAAGATGGAACATGGTGATGAAGAAGCACTTTCAATCTGGCAATGGTTCAAGGACATCAAGTCTTGTAGAATACAAACGTACCTATGATCTTCTGGGTATGGATTTTGATTATTATCTCGGTGAAAGCTTCTATCGTGACAAATGCCAGGAAGTTGTTGACCAGTTGACAAACGCGAACCTGTTAAAGGAAAGCGAGGGTGCTATGATCGTAGATCTGTCCGACTATGATATGGCTCCATGTATCGTTACAAAGAAAGATGGAAGCTCCATCTATGCAACCCGTGATCTGGCTGCTATCTTCTATCGTAAGAATACCTATCATTTCACAAAATGCTTATATGTAACCGGACAGGAACAGAAGCTGCATTTTGCACAGGTATTCAAAGTAGTAGAGCTTCTCGGAAATGACTGGGCGAAGGATTCTCTGGTTCACATTCCATATGGACTGGTAAGCTTAGAGGGTGCAAAGCTTTCAACCAGAAGCGGAAATATCATCTACGCAGAAGACATCCTGCATGATGCAATTAAAAAGAGTTTTGAAATCATCTCAGAAAAGAAGTCCAAACCTTCCTGATAAGGAAGAAGTTGCCAAGATCGTCGGCGTTGGCTCTGTTCTGTTCAATGACCTTTATAACCAGCGTATCAAGGATGTATCCTTTAGCTGGGACAAAGTATTGAACTTTGACGGCGAAACCGGTCCTTACGTTCAGTACACACATGCAAGATGCTCCAGCGTTGTAAGACTTGCTGAGAATTTTGATCCTGCAAAGCCGGTTGATTATAGCACGATCTCTGAACCAGACGCTATGAATCTCTTAAAAAGAAATCAACCGTTTCCCTAAGGTTGTATCGGATGCAGCAGAGAAATACGAACCATCTGTTGTTGCAAGATTCGCTGTAGATGTTGCTCAGGCATTTAACAAATTCTACAACTCTACACGTATCAACGTGCCGGAGGAAAATGTAAAGAATGCCCGTGTCATGCTGACATACCTTACAAAGAAAACACTTCACGATGCATTAGAGCTCCTTGGAATCAATGCACCGGAAGCTATGTATAAAATCAGGTGATCTTTCATGTCTAAACGATTAAATAAGACAATTAAATGGGATAAACTCGATAATACAGCCAATCTGTTTCCTGTCATTGTAAGTGAAAATGTAAGTAATGTTTACCGCATTTCCGTTACATTGACAGAAGACATCGATGCAGAACTTCTGCAAAAGGCATTGGACAAGATTCTTCCATTTTTTGATGTGTTTAATCACAAACTAAAAAATGGTATTTTCTGGTATTACTTTGAAGCAAATAATCGGCCTGCTCCAAGGGTCATACCGGAAAACACATACCCTTGTCTGTATATCAATCCCCATACAAATAACGAATATCTGTTCCGTGTTACCTACTATCAGAAACGGATCAATCTGGAAGTATTTCATGTCTAACAGACGGAAATGGTGCTCTTATTTTTCTGAAGGAACTGACTTACCAGTATCTCCGGTACAAATACCCGGAACTTGCTGAAAAAAGCAGGTAATACCTTAAATGCAGATTCCTCCGTTGGATATCGAGGACAGCTATAAGAAGAACTATATACGACCTGCCAAACGTTCCTATAAGACGGAAAAAGCAGTTATCTTAAAGGGTGAAAAGCTGCCATTTAATCATTTTGCTATCCTGCACGGCTACATCCCGGTTTCCGAGATCAAACAGGCGGCAGCAAAATATGGCGTAACCATCAACCAGTATCTGCTCGGTACATTTACATGGGCAATCTACAAAGAATACCTGAAGGGTCAACCTTCCAAGCGCCCGATCAGCACCGTTGTTCCTGTAAATCTTCGCCCATATTTTTAATTCCAATACAACGAAGAACTTCTTTGCCGTTGTCTCCGCTTATTTCAAATCGGAGAAGGATACTTATACATTTGAAGATGTCCTGCACATCATTGCAGATAGTCTGGAAGGAACAGGTCAATAAAGAAAATCTGGAGAAGCTGTTATCCTATAACGTTTCCAATGAAGTGAATTTTTATCATTCGTGCCGTTCCGCGTGTCTTTTAAGAGCATCGCCATGCGCCGTATTTATAAAGCTTCATTAAAAAGCAAATACATCAACGATCACAAACCTTGAGTTGTATCCGTTGATGATATGTATAAGGAATATATCGACCGCTTCCATGTCGTTCTGTCAATGTCCAAAGGACAGTTCATCAAAGGAAGTGTCATCAGTTATAAGGATACACTGGTCTTCACCTTCAGCTCTGCCATTCGTGAAACATTTATACAAAAAGAATTCTTCCGCCAGATGGTTCGAGACGGAATTCATGTATCGATAGAAAGTAACGGGGTGTATTATGAGTAAATGTAGACGTTGTAACATAGATGTTCTGGATCACTCCCTTTCATGTCCTTTATGTAACGGAGTTCTGGAATATGATCCGGTGAAAGATCCGGAAAGTGAAAAAGACTTTCTTGACCATAGTCAAGGAACCGGTGAGAAGTCAAAATCTGTTATGTATCCGGATATTACGCCCGCAATGCGTCGTATGCGGTTTGTTATTAAACTGACAATATTTTGCAGTATTGTTGTAGAAGGTGTCCTTATTCTGATCAATTACCTGACATATTCAAAGGTAAAATGGTCAGCCCTGTGCGGAATCGGACTTGCATATGCCTGTTTTTCACTGATCTATTCATTTAGGCACAATAAGAGTCATCGAAAGAAAATGCTGGTACAGGCAATTTTCATCATGCCCGTTCTTGTATTGGTTGATTATATACTTGGATATACCGGATGGTCAATCGACTTTGCAATACCTTGTGTTATTGCAATGCTAGACATTGCAATTCTTGTTTTGATGATTATTAATACTGAAAATTGGCAATCCTATATTTTATTACAGGTATATATCATTATTATTTGTGTGATCCTGACAATACTTATGCTTACCGGAAAGTTCTTTAAACATGATTTCTTTATGATCATTGCAGATGTTATGAGTGCTCTGTTGCTCGGTGGTACACTGGTGTTCGGAGATCGACCTGCAACAACAGAAGAACTAAAACGTAGATTTCATGTATAGAATTATATTTCAGGCATAGATATTATTTTATAAATGACATCACAGATAATATTCTACAAATATAAATATCTTAAAATACAAATTATCTTATAGTAAAAAGCAGTGCCAGCAATTATTTTTCGTTGTGCACTGCTTACTATTAACTAAATTTAGAAAGAGAGATTTTATTAAATGGCACTTTTAGATAAATTAACCTCTGGTTCTTCTCTCCTCCTGATACTTCAGGAATGAGCAAACAGGCAAAGCTTGTATGTGAACTGGTCGCTGATTTTAACAGCAATAATCTTCTTACGCAGATCAGAAATAACAATCGTTCCAAAAGCGACATTGATAAAACATACAAATATCCCGATCACTTTACCAGTGAATTGATTGAAACTAAAAACTTCAAAATGGAACTGTTAAAGTGGAAAAATTCTCATAATCCATATGTTGTCCTGCAACTTCATGGTGGTGGTTATGTTGGAGCTTTTAAAACACAGTATCGTATGTTTGCCGGATTATATTCGGAACTTGGAAAAGGTGCATCCGTCTTATCCATTGACTATCGGGTTGCTCCTGAAAATCCATATCCTGCAGCATTAAATGATGCTTTATATGCATATGATTGGCTGCTAAATCATGGATACTCGGAAAACCATATTATTCTTGCTGGTGATTCTGCAGGTGGCGGACTGGCTATGGCTCTCTGCCATTATCTTACAGACCGTGACCGTATTCTTCCTGCCGGAATCGTAGCTATGTCACCATGGACAGATCTGACTGCAAGCGGATCATCCTATACAGAAAACTTTGAGATTGATCCTCTCTTTGGCAATACAAATGAAAGTCTGATCTATAACAGTGTATATCCCGGAAATCACGATCTGACAGATCCATATATTTCACCATTGTTTGGAGATTTCACCGGTTTTCCTCCAATGCTGATTCAAGTTGGATCAAATGAGATGCTTTTTATCCGATTCTCTGTTCTGGTTGCTGAAAAAGCCAAGTCACAAGGTGTAAAAAGTGCGCCTATCGATCTACGAGAATATGTTCCATGTATTTCAAATGGGTATGACTCTTATGCCGGAGTCCAAAAAGGCATGGGTGGAAGTTTCCAAGTTTTTAGAGCAAATGATGATATTATAATCTTGATATGTCACACACATAAAACAGGATTGTCTTAATCTAAAGGGGCAATCCTGTTTTTATGTTTCACGTGAAACATAATCTTAATTAATAACTTATTGTTTCATGTGAAACATTCCTTGTAAATTTTTCAACATTTTTCAAAATAATAGTAGATATTTCTACACAATGGTGTTATAATAAAAGCATCGAAGACGCAGTCTACGTTTCGATAAGATTGATGTGACTACACATGATATAGCAAAATTTAATCCCCCCTCTTTTTTTAAATTGCTCTTTCCGGAGCCGCTATATTATGTTACGTCACATCTTTCCTTTTTTATTAGACTATTACAAAAATTCCCGTTCTACTGATTATTCAATAATTAGTGTAACGGGATTTGTAATATATAGAGATATTTTCATTTCATTAATCCTATTATAGTGATATAATGGAACACGGAATCAATAAACAAACATTTAATCTGTTGGCATAATACAATAAAATTACATATTATGAAAATCATATATATTATATGAATAAAAGATATAGAAAACAGATCACTTAATTATATTATATAATATGTATGTTCACATATGTAGAGAAAACAATTATTGGAAATATAGAATGTTTCACATGAAACACAAAAAGGAGAATATCAAGTGGGAAGAATTATCGCAATAGCCAACCAGAAGGGTGGCGTAGGGAAAACTACAACTGCAATCAATCTTGCGGCATGTCTTGCAAAAAAAGGAAAGAAAGTCTTAGCAATTGACATGGATCCACAGGGAAATATGACCAGTGGACTTGGAGTTGATAAGAATTCCCTTGAGTACAGTGTTTATGATATGTTAAACGGTGACTGCAATTTAGGCGAATGTATGCTTATCGACGTTTACCCTGATATCAAAGGACTGAATCTTCTCCCAGCCAGCAGAGAGCTTGCAGGTGCAGAAGTAGAATTTGTTACAGTGGAAGATCCACAGTATATTCTTAAAAACCATATCAAGAATGTAAGACGTAAATTTGATTATATTATCATCGACTGCCCTCCTGCTCTTGGAATGTTAACAGTAAATGCCTTAACAGCAGCCAATACTGTATTAGTTCCAATTCAATGTGAGTTCTTTGCATTAGATGGATTATCCCAGTTAATTTACACCGTTAATCTGATACGGAAACAATTAAACAGACTACTTACGATTGAAGGGATTGTATTTACCATGTACGATTCCCGTACCAATCTGTCAATGCAGGTTGTAGATAATGTAAAAACCAAAATCTGAATCAGCATATTTACAACACTATTATTCCAAGAAATGTTCGTCTGGCTGAATCCCCAAGCTATGGAATGCCAATCATTGCATATGATCCACGATCTGCCGGAGCTGAACATTATATGATGCTGGCTGATGAAGTCATAGCAAATGATTATTACAAATAAAAATCAAATGACTCACAGGAGGAAATAAAATGCCTGTAAAAAAAGGCTTAGGCAGAGGTCTGGATCAGTTAATTCCTACAAATGATCCACCAAAGAGTAAATCAAAAAATCTGCTTCCAGTGGGACAACAAAAACTGTCACAAAAGAAGTTGTGAAGGAAGTTGTAAAAGAAGTAGAACAGAAAATTAAAATAACACAGATTGAACCAAACCAATCACAGCCAAGAAAGCAATTTGATGAAGATGCTTTACAGGAACTGGCTGATTCTATCAAACAATACGGAGTGTTAGAACCTCTTATTGTAAAAAAAAAGGAAAATTCTATGAGATTATTGCCGGTGAAAGAAGATGGCGTGCTGCCAGGATGGCCGGAATAAAGGAAATACCTGTTGTAATCCGAGAATACACAGACCGTGAAATTATGGAGATCTCTCTCATAGAGAATATTCAGCGTGAAGACCTGAATCCGATTGAAGAAGCAATGGCATATGAAAGTCTTATCAACGAATATAGTCTTACACAGGAAGAAGTAGCTGAAAAGGTTTCAAAGAATCGTTCAACGATTGCAAACTCTCTTCGACTTCTGAAATTATGTGATGAAGTTCGTCAAATGATCATTGAAGACAAGCTGACAACCGGACACGCCAGAGCGTTAATTCCGATTGAGGATGCTGCTCTACAGACAGAAGCTGCAAACTTTATATTTGATAATAAATTAAGTGTTCGTGATACAGAAATCTATGTCAAGAAACTACTTAGTGCACCAAAAGAACCAAAACAGAATAATGTAGATACAAAAGATCTTTCTATCTTCTACAATGATATCGAAAGCCGTCTGAAAAATATTCTGGGTGCAAAGATTGAAATCAAATCAAAAAACAATGATAAAGGAAAAATTGAAATAAATAAATTATTATTCTCAGGAAGAATTGGAAAGAATAACAGAGATGTTATATTCTATTCACAGAGAATAATTGGAAAGGAAATATCAGAATGAACAGTTCTTTACTAGATAAGATTGGTATTGACCCTGCCATTATTTTAATCATACTTCTTGTACTCGTCATCGTTTTATTTGGACTTGTATTCTATCTTATGGCGAATATAAAGAAAAGAAATAAAGATATCAAACGCCTTTTAAGTGGTAAAACGGCAGGTGATATGGAAGAAATTATATTGGATCGATTTGCTGAAATGGATGCTGTGAAGAACAATTCCAAGCGGCTTACAAAAAAGAACACAAAGAGATCCAGGAAACACTTGCAGCATGTATCAGCAAAATCGGATTAGTCAAATATGATGCATTTGAGGGAATGGGCGGAAGTCTAAGCTTCGCAGTTGCATTTCTAGACAGTCGTAACAATGGTGTAGTTTTAAATTGTATGCATTCCAGAGAGGGATGCTTCGCTTATGCAAAAAGAATTGATCAAAGGTGAATCCTATGTAGCTCTTTCTGATGAAGAAAAAGAAGCCATTGAACGTGCAAAAAACGCTTGATGAAGAGATTGCTGATATTATGGAAGAAGAATAATAAATCATAATAAAAAACAATTAAATATAATAAAAATTAATTATAATTGACTATAGTCAAAAAAATATAAAAGCATGTGAGAATAAGTATAAACAACCTTATTCCATATGAACCAGGAGGAATATCAAAAAAATGATAGACATTAAATTTTTAAGAGAGAATCCAGATGTAGTAAAACAGAACATTAAGAACAAATTTCAGGACAGCAAACTTCCACTTGTTGATGAAGTAATTGAACTTGATGCCCAGGCAAGAGCAACTCAGCAGGAGGCTGACGATCTGAGAGCGAATCGTAATAAGCTCTCCAAACAAATCGGTGCATTAATGGCACAGGGCAAAAAAAGAAGAAGCTGAAGAAGTAAAAAACAGGTAACAGAACAGGCAGAACGCTTATCTGAATTACAGGAAAAAGAAACTGAACTTCAGGCAAAAAGTAAAAAGAGATCATGATGGTAATTCCAAATATCATTGATCCATCTGTTCCTATTGGTAAAGATGATTCCGAAAACGTAGAAATTGAACGTTTTGGCGAGCCGGTTGTTCCGGATTTTGAGATCCCGTATCACACCGAGATCATGGAACATCTTCATGGACTGGATCTTGATTCAGCAAGACGATGTAGCAGGAAACGGATTCTACTACCTGATGGGAGATATCGCAAGAATGCATTCATCAGTACTTGCCTACGCAAGAGATTTCATGATTGAGAGAGGATTTACCTATTGTGTTCCTCCTTTCATGATCCGAAGTAACGTCGTTACTGGTGTTATGAGCTTTGCAGAAATGGATGCCATGATGTATAAGATTGAAGGCGAAGACCTTTATCTGATCGGTACATCTGAACATTCCATGATCGGTAAATTCATCGATCAGATCATTCCGGAAGAAGAACTTCCAAAAACTCTCACAAGCTATTCACCATGTTTCAGAAAAAGAAAAAGGTGCTCATGGTATTGAGGAACGTGGTGTTTACCGTATCCATCAGTTTGAGAAGCAGGAAATGATCGTTGTCTGCAAACCGGAAGACAGCAAGATGTGGTATGATAAACTGTGGAAGAACACAGTAGATCTGTTCCGTTCACTGGATATCCCGGTTCGTACTTTAGAGTGCTGCTCAGGAGACCTAGCTGATCTGAAAGTAAAATCCGTTGATGTAGAGGCATGGTCCCCGCGTCAGAAGAAATATTTCGAGGTTGGAAGCTGCTCAAATCTGGGTGATGCTCAGGCAAGAAGACTTCAGATCCGTGTAAAGGGTGAAGACGGTAAGAAGTATCTTGCACATACCTTAAACAACACAGTTGTTGCACCACCTCGTATGCTGATTGCTTTCCTTGAGAATAATCTTCAGGCAGACGGCTCTGTAAGAATTCCGGAAAGTACTCCGTCCATACATGGGTGGAAAAGATAAGATTGAAGCTTAATTCCATATTTATTAATTAAATATACTTTTTTTTGACCATAGTAAAAAAATAAGTTAAGAATCAGAAAGGAGGTGTCTGTGTGCACAGTTATTTACGTTCCATTGGATTTTTCCGACATTAAAAACAGACGGCAGTTAATTCCGATCACAAAGGAGATCATTGCCAACCCAACAACAAAAAACATTGTAACTGTTGATGCAGACACCCGTCTGGTTCAATTAAATAAGGACTTTGGAAAACACTTCGGTATCTCTCTTGTCGGAGAAATGGACATCGATAATACCATTTCATTTGAATACTATTTTCCCTATGTCCGCAGTTCTTTCATTATGAATCAGGAACGGATCTATATAGAAAAACATGGTGATAAAGAATCCTATGCCGGTGTCTGTGAAGACTATAATCTGGGCATGACACTTATCTTCTTTCTGACAAATATTTCTGATTATGCAAATACAAAATGGATGAACTATTCCAACCATCTGATCACTAAGGCTTATATGTCCGGACTGTCAACAAGCGGTAAAGTTATTCTTGATATTGAACAGCTTCCACCTGCAAACAGAGAACATAAATGTTCCTCTGTTAATCGAAACAAACTGATCGAAGCTGCCAGACAAGGGAGACCGTTCCGCCATGGAAAGCCTTACATTAGATGATATGGATATCTATACACAGGTAAGTCGCCGTGCACATTACGAAGATATCCTTTCTATCGTAGAAACGAATTTCATGCCATATGGCATTGAAACAGAACATTATTCTATCATAGGAAATATTCTGGACTGCAGCCTGTGCGAAAATGATTATACAAAGGAACCTGTATACCTTCTGAATGTGGAAACAAATGAAATGCTGATGGCTATAGCGATCAATGAAAAAGATCTGCTCGGTACACCTGCTCCAGGTCGCCGGTTCAAAGGCGAAATCTGGCTCCAGGGAAATGTTATTTTTTAAGAAATTGACATTTCTTACATTCTTGGGTATCATAGTAATGTTGGGTTTATAATATATTTTCCCTTCTGCATTTGTAGCTCAGCAGGATAGAGCGTCCGCCTCCTAAGCGGAAGGCCGTGGGTTCGAATCCCGCCAGGTGCATTTTAGTGCATATAAATTAATTTGAAAAGTATACGACAGTTATTTTCATATAACAAATCAAAGGATCAATACACATGAACTATATCGTAATGGATCTTGAGTGGAATCAAAAGTTATTCCGGTCATATCGGAGAACATCCCCGAATGCCGTTTGAAATAATCGAAATCGGTGCGGTTAAAGTAGATAAGAACTATCGCATCATTGATGAATACTCCAGTTTGATAAAACCCCGGATCTATAAAAATTACATTCAAAAAATCAGAACCATTTTAAATTATGATGAAACGGATCTGGCAAAAGGAAGAGGATTTAAAGAAGTCTGTACGGAATTTCTGGAATGGTGCGGTAAAGATTATATCTTCTGTACCTGGGGTCCCATGGATCTTACCGAATTACAGACAAATATGGCTTTCTACTATATGGACAAGCTTCCTCGTCCTTTGAAATTTTTTTAAATCTTCAGCAGATATATGCAAACATGGTCGACCCAACCGGTTCTACCGTCAGTAAACTGGAAAAAGCAGTTGCAGATTTTAATATACCGGAAGATGAACCTTTTCATTCTGCTGTAAACGATGCCAGATATACCGCTCTTGTTTTAAAAGAGATGCATCCAAGAAATTTGAAAGATTTATACAGCTTCGATCTGTATATTCATCCTACAAAAAAGGAAAGAGGAAATTGTAGCCATACATAATAATCAGTATGAATACATTACAAGAGAATTTTCAAGCAAGCAGGAAGCAATGGACGATAAAGATATTGCCTGTATAAGATGCTACAAATGTAACAAGAAGATCAATAAGAGGCTTGAATGGTTTTCAAACAGTCCGTCTTCTTACATCTGTGCAGGGGAAATGCTGGCACCATGGTTATTTCAGTGGAAAGATAAAATTTAAACCACTTGATAACGGAAAATACTATGTTGTTAAAACAATTAAACCAATAGATAAAAAACGGTGTTGAAGCTATCAAACAAAAACAGACAGAAATTCGAGAGAGACGTAAAGAAAAACGGCACACTCGTGCTACAAGATAATATTCTAACATTTGATAATAAAACGAACAGATCATTTTTCTGTATATTTTCCTAATAAAAATGGAGCAGGTTTACAAATACCTGCTCCATTTTTATATAATGTCTTTCATTGATATTATATATTTTTCATTTCTACTATACTTTTCTATTTTTCTTTCAATCCAAGAGGCTTCTTTGTCACTGTTCCTGCTTTTTCTTGGATACTCCCTCCGGTGTTGCTGCCATCTTCTTTACAAATACAAAGCAACGCTCCATATCCGTATCCGGGATCGTTGTATGGAAGATATTTTCCACCTGTCCTCCAAGGATACGAATCGCCTTTTTTTTCCTGCATGTATCTCTTCTTTCTTCATCCAGTCGGATGCCTTATATGGAATAAAATATCCACCTGTCTTAACAAATGGCATACAAAACTCTGATAAAGAGGATAATTTGCAACCGCCTTGATACCGCAAGATCATACTTTCACGATACTGTGCATTTTCTTCCACCATCCTCAGCTCTGTTGTGAATAGCTTCTATATCGTCCATCTCGCGTCCGGATAACCTCATTTTAAGAACTTTACACGCTTATTCAGGGAATCCATTAATGTTACCTTTAAACCCGGAAAAGCGATTTAAGCGGTATTCTGGGAAATCCTATCCGGTCCCTACATCTGCTGACTGATAAAAGATTCATCCAGCTTTTTATATTTTGCAAGCAAAGAAGACTATCTGCAAAAATGCTTTATAATGCCAAACATCTTTCGCTTCTCTGTGATGGCTGTCAGATTTCGCTTATATTCACTCTACCAAAAGCTCATAGTATCCTGAAACTGCTCTAACTGATGATCATTTAATTCAATATCTATCTTCTTTACTACTTCATATAGTCGAATCCATATTTATGGTACATCCTTTCTATATATTTCTGAACATATATATTACATCTCATATTACATTGCTTTCAAAAGAAAATAACACTTACCTACAGATAATTTTATATTATCTTCATATCTCTTTTTATTTATTTTCTGATTTACGATCATGCTGCTTCATCTTTAGATAAACCAGCAGCACAAGAATAACTGCCGGTGATACACCGGAGATTCTGAATGCTGACGTATTTTCCGGCTTGATATCCTTTAACTTTCTGTCTGGCTTCTTTTCGAATTCGACCATCATCATAATTCGAATCAGCCGGAATCATCCTCTTTTCAACTTTTTTTAAACTGATGTACCTGTTCTGTCTGTCTCTGATATATCCTTCATACTTGATCTGGAAATATATCAATCTGTTCGACATCACACAGGCAACGAATGTCTGTCCGGAATCAATCAGTACAATCTTCTCATAAAGCTCCGGTCTGCGGATCAACTCTGCAAGACTTGCTGCTGTCTTTGCTCCGTTGTCTCCATAGAACGTAAGAATTCTGAATCTTACTGTTTCCGCCAACCATGGTTTCATTTAAACGCTTTGTTTCTCTTCGATCATTAGTACGTTTCTGACAGAATTTTCTCATATCTCTCATCGTCGATCAGACCGACTTCATGAATCTATAAGCCTGTCTGAAGATCCCATTGACTTGTCTAACAAGATCTATATTCGCCTGAAAGTCATCATACGGTATTAAGTCTTTCGTCCTTGTAAACCAGATCATCGATCAATAAGTTACCTATTATAAGCCTGTGAACGATCCACAATCATACCTTGATACCCACATAAGTGATCCGCGCTGTTAAGCCTTCATAACCTGAGTCGAATAACTTGACCTGCGCCAAATGAAACCTCCACAGAATTCAGGAATGCTTCCCAAAACTGATTCAAATTTACAACTCCATACCGACTGCCAGTTATTTCAATGATCCTTGACATTCTCAAGTCCTTCACGTGTCTGTATCTTTAGGCCTGAAACATCCTTGAAGAGAACTGACATCTGCCTTCATCCCATTTAAAATTCACCTCCGGCTCAGCAAAAACTGCTGATGTCTCCTTGTCTTATCTGAAACTTTTATAAATTTTGTTCTGGCTCCAGTATCTGTCCTGTGCCTCAATCACACTGAAAACATGAATTCCAAGATATTTCAATTTATTCATGTGTCTCCTCATTTGTATATCAAAGCCAGCAGGCATTTTGATCCTGCTTGATATCTTCTTCTGGGGACAAAGGAAAATGAAACGATATCACCTGAAAGTTCTCCATCTAGAGAATTGTCCTCTGACCAGTCCTTTAAAGTAAGTGGGTGTACCTGTCTTAAAAAACCCCAAGTGGATACCATCTCCGGCTTCTTTCATGAATCCGGGACAAATGATTGGCTGCCATAAAGTCCATTTTGGTCCCTGCATGTGATTTCATGACATCTCCATGACAATCTGCTTTCTCAGATAAGTACCCAACAGAGAACAAATCTCCTGCCTTTATGGTTGCACCCCACCAACGCCATCTGTTACCATCAGCTTCCAAGTTACCTCAGCCCTCCGATTTTAACACCAGGTAGATGATCGTGGCCTTCAATGCATGTTCTTTGTAATGGAATAATTTTACCATTCGTTGCCTGAAGAATTCAGCAGTCCTTTGATTTAACATTTTGACTGAATATAAGTCTTTATCAATATTCTACCCATCTCCATAATCCAGTTCTCTACTAGAAGTCCCTTTCGGTTTCATCTCCTGACTGTCCATATCACTTTTATTGCTAAGTACTACA